>JACCDN010749064.1_pt1 | contig 57422 bp, 58 predicted proteins | sample 7441691 | NCBI WGS metagenome assembly JACCDN01 (sample SAMN15323439, study PRJNA562643) | freshwater metagenome | isolation source: river surface water | place: USA:Blue River Watershed | collected 2017-08-16 | reverse complement strand
TTAAACTTATCAATCCACGAACGAATAACATCGTCTTGGTTTTCTTCTTCCTCTTCTTTTACTGGAAGCAATGATTTTAAAAACCATCTCTCTTGATATCTTCCACCATCCCCTGAAGCATTTCCTTCCGCATCAGAATAATGCTCAATTAGACAGAAGTAGAAGTTATCCTTCCTTCCGCCCTTCATGCTCAAACTTCCAATGTTTTTTTGGCTTTTCATGTTAATGGTGGCTCCACAATAAATGCCAATTGGGTCATTCCCATTTCTTTCACTTTGCTTTCAACTAACGCGCGTGATTCTTTTGGGTGAGTAATGAGAAAACATCCTCCCCCACCAGCACCACATACCTTAATACCAAAAATTTTGTCTCCTAAACTCTCCTGTAACTTATTCATTGCAGGAGTCATAATGCCAGGAAATAATTTTTTTCTTTCACTACCTTCCATCGCTACAAAGCGTGGAAGTGCTTCAAAATTTTTATTTTTTATTGCCAGATAAGCTTCATTGGATAGTTCTGCAATTTTAACGAGTCCTAATCTAACATGAGCTTCTTTATTAAAAAATGCTTTATAGACTTCCCAATTATTGATTCCAGAAAGTCTCGTATCTCCACTATACACAAGAGTGAAATGTTCTTCTAAGGTGCGCTTTAAATCAAAGTTAAATAATTGCTCCACTTCAATTCTTCCTGGATGAGGCTTTAATGCTAGTACTCCTCCAAAAAGTGCTGGATAGTAATCCTGATAACCTGCTGGCCCTGAGTCTAAAATTCTTCCTTCAATGCCATTAATTTTTTGAATTGCTTCAATGCGATCAATTTTTAGGCCTAAATGATTCGCGAGAGCTTGATAATAGTCACCCCATCGCCGAAGACCCACCAAGACCAGCGCCAGGAGGAGATCCACTTTCTAATTCGATTCTAAGTCCTTTATGGATACCGAATAAATCAAAGATTTGTGCAACAAAAGACAAATGCTTAAAAAAACCATTATTGAAATTTTCTTTGGTAAAATCTTTAGAAGAAAAACGATCTGTTGAATTATAATCTTTTGATACAATCTCAATACCATCAAAATCAATTCTCGCAAGAGTAACTTTTGCTTTAAGAGAGGTTGCTAAATTTAATGTCACTACATTTGGAATAATTAAATTTATGGGATTTAAATCTAGAGTTCCCCCGAGAAGATCCACGCGCACCGAACCCGTCGTAACCGTATTACTCACCATAAACTCCAATATAAGGTAACTCACGATAGTTACCATTAAAATCTAAACCGTAGCCAATAACAAATTTATCCTCAATATCAAAACCTAGGTAGTCAATGGGAACATCAACTTTTAAGCGTGCTTTTTTTCTTAGCAAAGAACAAAGTTTTAATGATTTTGGTTTTTTTATTCTAAAATGTTCGAGTAAAAATTGAATAGTTAGTCCTGTATCCACAATATCTTCAACTAGAATAACATTCCTTCCCTCCAAGTTTTGTTTAACATCTAAATGAAAACGTACCTGACCTGTGCTTTGCGTTCCTTCATATGAGGAAAGCGAAACGAATTCAATCTGAACTGGTCTTTTGATCTCGCGAACAAGATCTGACATAAAAATAAATGAGCCATTTAATACTCCAACAATTACCAATTCTTCATTTTGGTAGTCGCTATTGATTGCGTCGGCCAATTCTTTAATTCTACTTTTTAACTTGTGCTCTTCGATAAAAGGTTTGACCATGAAATCCTCCAGAAACTGAGTGTCTCATGGTCAATTATAAGAAAGAAATTATAGATTAAATAGTTTTTTCGCTAGTTTTTGTCGCAAGACTAGCAAACATTAAGTCATCCATTGATTCAAATGAGTCCGCGTGTGCGCGACATCTTGCCTCGTATAGATCAGTTTCACCAACTAACACTTGTTCTTTTTGATCGGGATTTTTCCTATATGTTTTTGAAGCAGGGGCACCACAAACAGTACAGATCGCCTGAATTTTATGAACATGATCAGCGCGAGCTAATAACTCTCCCATCGGGCCAAAAGGTCTTCCTTGAAAATCTTGATCAAGGCCAGCTAAGATCACACGAACTCCACGACGTGCTAATTTCTCAACAACAAGCACGATGTTATTATCAAAAAATTGAACCTCATCGATAGCAACCACCCGAGTTGTATCAAAAACTTTACTTAAAAGTTCTAATGAGCTCGCAACAGGTGCGGCTTCTACGGATTGAGAAGAGTGAGAAACCACTTCTGTTTCATGGTAACGGTTATCAATCCCTGGTTTAAAAATTTGAACTTTTTGACGAGCAATTTGAGCGCGCTTTACGCGTCTAATAAGCTCTTCTGTCTTTCCTGAAAACATTGGTCCGGCAACGACCTCGATACTGCCTGATAATGGTCCTAGCATTCCTAAATGAGTCACGAGAATCCTCCTCGAAAGTCTCTAAAAAATCGTGTTTGTTGTGTGTATATCAAACATTGTGTGTGAATGAATATTTTCAAAAAAGATCATGCTCGTAAACTAAAGACGGCCCAAAAAATCTAACAATTGCAGAATTTGAAAAGCGTCAAAATAAATTACGCACTAAAAAGCGTAGAAAAGATAAAAATCATGTATGACACAGCAAGTATCAGTAGACAAACAAGAAGAAATAATGGAACGAAAAGCACTAAAATTGCCTGCATATTTGTAAATTCTAAACGATTTTTCATCCCCAAATAAAGATACAATCCCTGGGCAAAAATACTTAATGAGCTTCCAACAATCGGTAAAAGAAAAAGAAAATTTACCGTGTAAGAACGTTTAGCAACTTGCCTACAGGCCTCTAGAATGTCCTCTTTGTCATATTCAAAGAGTTCAGCAAAAAATTTAAGTAATGCCACCCAAAAACGATAAAGAAAATAGAGCGCAACGGGGAAAACAACTAACTCTAAAAGAGCAAAAAAAATAGATAATCTCTCAGTGTTAAAATTCATTCCCCTAAAAAACCCTCCCGAATTCTGAAGTGAACTAAAACCAAAAAACTGAGGTGCAAAAGCACCAAAAAGAACGATGCCCAAAACATAAAACGTTTTAACCATCGCAAGTAACCAATTAATAATTAAAAAATCAAACCGAGAAATTTCTTTCTCTCTAATTTCTAGATCCCTAAAAGAAGGATCTAAAAATTGAAACCAATAAAGTTTAATACTCGCTTGTAAATTTTTCATTTATTTCTTATACGCCTTAAGTTCTAAATCAATTGGGCTCTCATTACCAACATAATAATGGTACAAAACTTTTTTAGTAACATCGAGGAAAATGAGATCTGAATCTGCAAAAAAGACTTGATAAAGCGAATTGTTGAGGGAAAAACTAAAGCGTATTTTTTTTAAAATATCGCCATCTGAACTTTCCACAAGACTTATGTGATTAGCTTCCATTTTGATGAAATCAACCAGCTTTTTAACATTCACGTTATTAGCTTCAACTCCACTTAACCCCTCTGCTCTAAAAAGATCCAAATCACGAACTTTAAGACTGAGCTTTTCTCCACTTGGGGCCGATATGCTTAAATCAAAAACAGTTCCAGGAAGCTTAATCTTTTTTGACCAAAAATCTTGAATGTTTAAAAGAAAATAACGGGCCTTATCTTGATCTAATTCAAAAAGTGTCTTTTCCTTATTCGTCACAACAAAATAACCAACAAGACTTCCGTACTTTTTGTACATGACCACTTCTTCACTATCACCGTTGCGATTTTTTATTTCTATTATCGAAAGTGGCTCTTTTAGTAATTCCTGTTTGTAGGTATTCATAATTCCGCGAGCTGGAAGTCTAATAAACATGCGATAAAAAGAAATCCAATTATCTGAAAAATACTCAATACCTGGAATTGGCGCTGGAATTGTTTGTGTTTTTTCAAAATCCACGCTGAATTTTTTATTTCTAAATGTTGCAAACTTTACTTCTTTAAAAGAAATAGTGTCCTCTGCGTAACGATCTTTAAAAATTCTGAGATCATTATAAAATGAGTTTCCTAAAAAAAAGATCGCCTGCAATCGACGATATTTCGCATCAGATTTTTTCATTTCAGCTTCTGACTGATAAATGGCATCATCCACACTTGAATCAAAAGCCACAAGCATCTCTCGCCCTAAAACTTGCCCCTTTTTCCCTCTTTGAACTTCCAAATAAAAACTTTGATCAAAATCTAATTTTTTCCCTAAAGTAAAAATAACTTCCTCATTAGCGAATACAAAACTTAATTGCATATTGCTATCGGGAATAAAATTTTGATGCCCAATCTTCGCGACTTCCGCTCCCGCAACAATGGATTTAACTTTGATGTTTCCTAGAATCTTAAAAACTTCTTCTAATCTTTTTGAATTTACCGGGTAACGGGTTTCCTTAATTAAATAAGTATCCCCTTCTTTAACAATCTCTGATTTCTGCCCCTTTATACTTAAAATCTCTCCAACTTTTGAAAAATCTAAAACCTTACTTTCCAATTCTAGCTTTCGATTTTCATCAAGCGCTCTTTTTTCTTGAAAAAAATATGTGGCTACCAAACCTAGAATCAACAATCCGAATAAATAGTAATTCAGTTTTTTCATGAAATTCTTTTTTTCCTATAGATATAAATACTGAAAACAATCAGCAATAATGGTGCAAATACAACCGAAAAATAAAACACTGCTCCCAATTGATTTTCAGAAATAAAAATCTGCTCGCTTTGAATAATAGGAAGATTAAAACTTACTAAGCGATCTTCTCCTGCCGCATAGGACATACTATTTAAAAAGAAGTTCATATTTCCAGAAAACTTCACATAAGCATTTAAGGCAAATGTCGAATTTCCAAAAAAGAGAACACGTTTTTGATCTTTTTCCGAGCTTATTGCCATAGCCAGCGGACCTGGCCGATCTGCACCTTCCGTATAGAAAACCGACTCGGTGGCAATTTCTTTTTTACTTGTTTCTCCCCAAGAATCTGACTCAGTTGTTTTGACCAGCTCGGTAATTTCATGACCGCTATCGTTGGCATTAGGAAGAGCACTTACAGAAGAAACTAGCGGGAAGAAAATTTGTCCTTTAAAACCTTTGGTTAATATATGCTTTTCATCAAAGCTTGAAGCAATTGGCACTGATCCTTTTGATCCGTTAACAAAATTTTTGCGGTCATAAATAAGATTGTGATCATATTGCAACCCAACAGTAGCAAGAAATGCTTCTAGATTTTGAAATTTATTTTGATTGAGATCTGGATCAAGTGCAATTACCAGATTTCCATTGCGCTCATAAAATCTTTTTAAAATTCCAACTTCGCTATCCATCAAAGGTTTTCTTGGTCCCCACAGAATGACAGCTTTTGCATCAAAAGGAATTTCTTGTCCTGACAATAAATTAAGCGGGCGAATATCCAGTGCTGAGTTTCTGGCAGCTTCGATGATAAGTTTCATTCCTTCAGTTTCGGTACTATCAATAGATGCTTCATCATGGCCCGTAATGAAATATATGACTGGATCAACATTTCTAGTTAATTTTACAATGGCGTTGGTGACATTGAGCTCATCACGCTCGGTTACCGTTTGCATTCGGCCATTATACTCAACAATTAAAGTTGCTTCATTTTGAATGTTGTATTGAGAAACCAAATCAGGTCTAAGTTCAATATTAATTTTTTCAATCTCAATATCAGATTTACTAAAACGATAAAGATCGAGAATTGGCATCCATAGCATCGTATCATTTTTTCTAGCAAACATTTTAAACGTTAACTTGCCATTAATCTTCTTTAATATTTCCTGGGTCTGTTCTGTTAATGAGTTTAAACGATATAAACTAAAATCTTTTTGAATTGGATGCTTATAGGCCCAATAGTTTAATAATGAAATCAAGAAAAAAACTAAACTCACATTGACGATCGTTTCAGTTAGTTTTTTAAATTGTGGGCTTTCGTAAAAAGTTTTGAAACGCATGCGATTAGCAATTATCAAAATAATTGTTAAGGATAAGTTAAAAATGGTCGTTGCCATATTAAGCAATTTTTCATCTGGGATCGATAACCACATAAAGATGATCAAAAGGTAAAGAATCCCATTAACGATCCAACCAAAGCTTACAAAAAATTCTTGCCATTTTTTTATACTCATAAAAATCTCCCTACCACTTCCTTCTCTGTAACGATCGATACGTTAAATAAAGAAAAAAGAAAATAAAGGAGATAAAATAAACAAACGAGTAAGAGCGTAGAAGACCTTTAACAAATCCTTCATAGTGAAATGGTACGGCAGTATATTGGATCATTTCTGCTAGAAATGTATTTTCCATAGCATTGGTTGAAAGAACCAAGAGCATAAATCCAAGTAAAGAACAAAAACTAGCGACACTCGAGATGATGGGATTTTCTGTCAAGCTCGAAGCAAACATTCCAACTGCAATATAGCACATAACTGAAAAAATAACTCCGAGATAAGAAGTAAATACGAGCGACCATTCTTTAAAATTAGCACTCTTTAAAACCATCAGAAAAATCACACTAAACGAGAGAAGAAAAAGAATAATCACAACTTGAGAAAAAAACTTGGCCAAAATAATTTGCACATCAGACAGCTTAGAACGATAAAGCAAATCGAGGGTTCCATTTTTCTTTTCAAGGGAAAAAGTATTCATTGTTAAAAGTGGAACTAAGAATACAAAGATGAAATTCATGTTTCCAAATAACGGAAGCACCACTGAGTTCGCAAGCATTTGAGTGGTAGTCGTTTTTGATTGCATGAGATAGTTGAAAAAAAGCCACCCCATGATAAAAGAAAAAAGGGCCGCTAAAACATATAGCAGTGGAGATCTAAATTGCTCCTTCACTTCTTTTTTTAATAAAATATTAATTCCGTTCATCATTTTAATTCGCCTTATTTTGCAACATGCGCTTAAAAACATCTTCGAGCTGAGTATTTTCAGCATGAAGTTCTAATAACCCACACCCCTTGGAAACTAGGTACTCTCCAATTTTTTCTCTGGCATCAAATGAGCTGTAACATTTTAGTTCAAACATTGATCCCATTTTATTTAATTTAACATCTTCAACTTGTGCACGTTGCTTTAATTCATTGATATCGGCTTCGTTAAATTCGCGAACAACCGCACGTGCTTGATGAACTCCTTGAAAACGTTCTTTAATTTTATTAATTTCTCCAGAAACAAGGATTTCCCCTTTTGATATAATCGTAATTTCGTCACATAATTGTTCTACTTCGTGAAGTAAATGAGAAGAAAATAAAATCGTATGCTCTTTTTTCAATTCCTTTATTAGTGCCCTAATTTCATCAATGGCCACGGGATCAAGTCCAACTGTTGGTTCATCAAGAATGATGACTTCTGGGGAATGCACAAGAGCTTCAGCAATCCCAACTCTTTGCTGATAGCCTTTCGAGAGTTTTACAATTTCACGATCTTTTACTTCGACAAGACCAGTTTTCAAAAGAACTGCTTGGATGGCCTGATTTTTTTTTGTTGCAGAATTTTTGTCATTCAAAGTTTGAATGTCGTAAACGAATTCTAAAAATTCTTTGACATGCATATGATGATAAAGTGGCGGTATATCCGGAAGAAATCCTAGATTTCCATTAACACTAACGTCTCCAGCATTAGGAATAATAAGGCCTGCAATAATTTTCATGGTCGTAGATTTTCCAGCACCATTTGGCCCTAAAAATCCATGAATTGTTCCCTTCTTAACCTTTAAATCAACATTGTTAAGCGCCACTGCACCTGGATAATATTTAGTAATAGATTTCAATTCGATAGCAAAATCCGACATTTCTAGTCACCTAATGTAAGGTTTTTCACGAGCTCTTCACTCAAATGTTAGCAAATCTTCGGCCAAATGGAAAAGAGTTGAACTAATTTTTTGCTTGTTTATTCAGCTTAACTTAAAGTTTATCACATATATCCGAACAGTATGCATGAGAAAGAGAAAGATTAGAAAACGAGTTCTACATGAATAAAGTCTTTGCGCGCTTTAAGGATAAAATCACTAAGGCTTCCAATGTTGTCCTCACAACCCACATTGTTCCTGATGCTGATGGAATTGGAAGCGAGATCGCGCTGTGCTTAGCACTTAGGCAAATGGGAAAAAACGCTATTTGTGTTAACGAAGAGCACTTACTGGAAAGATATCATTATCTTGATCCATTTGATGTTGTTGTCTCACTTGAAGAATACAATATGCTCTACGCAAATGCCGAAGTTGATCTATGCATTATCGCAGACACTAATTCGCTTGAGCGCATTGGCGCTGGAATGAAAAAAATTGCATCAAAAGCAAAAGACATTCTCTATATTGATCACCACCCCTGTTCAAAAGAAGTCATGGACAAGCATTGTGTTGATACTAGTAAAGCAGCAACCGGTGAACTCGCAGGAGATTTAATTGAAAGTGTAGGAATTAATTTTTCTCGCGAAATGGCCCTGCCTCTCTATACTGCAATTCTCATTGATACATCTAGTTTTCGCTATCCAACTGTAACTGGGAATACCCATAGGCTTATTGGAAAATTAATGGATACTGGGGTTCGTCCTCCACATGCCTACAACATGGTCTACGGAACAAAAAAATTATCCTATATGAAACTTTTAGGTCGAGTGCTCTCAACTGCACATACAACCAAAGACGAAAAAATTTCTTGGCTAAGTCTAACCGAAGATATTTTAGAAAAATTTAATGTAGATCCTGAAGACACCCATGCTTTCATCAACCATCTCCTAGTTCTCGATAATATTAAAATCGCTTGTATGTTCAGAGAAATGAATGATCAAATAAAAGTTTCATTGCGTTCAACAGGAGCGATTGACGTTGGTATTATGGCCCAAGCACTTGGAGGTGGTGGCCATGATCATTCTGCTGCATGCTTAATCAGTGGGTCGATTGAATCGGTAACTAAGACTGTTATTGAAAAATTGCAAGTCATGTTAGCTGAAGCTGAAAGTAAAATGGAAGGCGAAGAACATAACGAGTAGAAACTAATTTCGATCTTCTAAAATCTTAGATAAAATATCTCTTTCTTTAGGATTGAAATTAAACGCTCCCATATCTAGAACACTTTTTAATTTTGAAGTAGTTAATGGGTCTTTGGGGTCATTAAGACCTACGTCAGATGGCTTATCAATGGCACTTACACCGATTGTTGTTTTATCTTGAGGTTGAACTTCAGTTGCTTTTTGCGCCTTTACTTCGTTTACTTTAGCAGCGACAACTTCTTCATTCATAAAACCGTTACCTAATAGTTCTGGTTTTTTCGTTTGCCCCATCGTCTTCGCACTTTTTGAAAGCTCAACATGCTTTCCTAACTTCTCCCTGATCTCTCTGTCTGAGAATTCTTTTTTAGGAGGGTCCAATTTTTTCATTCTTGAATCAGAGTTCCCTACTTCCTCTTCACCAACAGATTTCACATCAGATTTCCTAGGCTTAGCTTGTCCTTTTTTCCCCTCTGATACTTTAGGTGATTCATTCCTATTTTGAAAAACACGCACATTTACCTCTACAGCTACGTACTCCACTTAATTTTAGCGCATTTTTATTGTTTTTTCGCTTGGGCATTTCATTCCTGAAAAAACCCACCTAAAAACTCAATTATTTTTTTCCACATCACTTTTCTCATGGCAAAAATCTGACCATGGAGGAACTTATGAAAAAAATATCGATCGCTTTGGCCTTATTGGCCCAAATTGTACTTATTAGCTGTGGTGGAGGAAAAAATAATACGGGGATTAGTGGCAAAGATTTTAGCCTTCAAAGACAGGGAGAATTAGAAATTTTTTTCTCTCAAAATTCAAAAGAATTTGAAGAAGTACGAACACTTCGTGGAAGTAATTTCGCTGTAACAATTCGCAATTTAAAGGAGGAAGCATTAAGAGCAAAAATAAAAGAAGAAGAAGCTAAAATTTTAGACATCCAAAAAAATAATGAACAATCTGTTTCAATTATCCAATTAGACATTACACATGAAATGGTTCTTCCTAGTTTTAACTCCCATCAAGTTGCACCTAACGCTGTGGCTTTAACTTATAAAAACAACGATGATTATTCTCGATCTGTGGTTTTTTGTACTTTGAATGAAAATGATAATTGGACTTTATTGCCTCCGACACTATCTTATACGATCAGTTTTGCAGACTTGAGCAACGAAGAAAATGAAATCAATCATAAACTTAAAATGGAAATTTGCCAAAAAATTGCTTATCAAAAATTGGAATTTAAAAATGAGGAAATAAAATATCTTAGCGACACAGATTTTCTAGATAAATTGACACGTTCAAAAATAGAATTAAATCCAATGGAAAAAGATGATATCTTAAAACAAAGAAAGGAAAAAAATTTCTCTAGCTTCAACCGCTATCGTCTACAAAAACTCAAAACAACACTTAAATATAGCAATATTATTAAATTTGAAAATCGCGATATTGAAATGCATTTTAAATCTTTAAAAAAAGATCATCAATTAACTAATGGACAATATGAAGTCATCGATATGAAAAAGATTTTGGCAAAAACTGAGGCCAAAGAAGATATTCAACATATTCAAATAATCAAAAAAGAAAGAGTTATACCAGAATGCTCGCATAAACGTATTTCCAACGAAGGTGGCGGTAATGAAAGAGATATCCCGTGTCCAACCCCATATTACAACTATGTTGATGTCGGTCCAAATATTATTACGCAATATCGAGAAGTGAACTATTTTCCTGTAGACCTTACAAATATCGAAAAACTTCAAATCACCGAAGCACTTTTTGGTAATCAAGACATAACCGATATGATGTTTTTGAATATCGATGCTATTCAAAATTTTTCAGTGCTAACGGCAACAAAAGAAGATTATACCAAGCGTGTTATTACAAGAGAGCAAAATGGATCAATAAGTAATCTAGAAGAAAGCAAGATTCAACTAGAGCTCAATCCTTATTATTCGATAAAGCTTCGCAAATTTTACGATCAATCAAATCTTAAAGAATCAAGGCTTGAAGTACTTTTTTAAATCCTTACTTGAGAAAAATTAAAAAACAAGCTAACATTTTTTAATGGAAAAAATAGATTGGAATAAAATTAATTTTGTAATTTTTGACATGGATGGGACTATGGTTAACACCGAGCCCCTCCATGCCAAAGCTATGCATGACATACTACTCGAAAATGGGCTCGAATTTCCCCATAACGCTGAAAGCATGCATGAACAATTTGTGGGCATGACTGATACAGTAGTTCTAGAAGCTCTCTTCCCCCACCTCTCAATCGAAGTTCGCGAAGATCTTATTCATAAAAAAAACACTCGCCTGGCCAAAGTATTCAAAGAAACTAGTCTCCGCGAACTAGAGGAACTTACGGCACCAGGAATAAAAGATTTTTTCACCTTCTTAAAAGCTAAGAAAATAAAAATGGCAGTTGTTAGTGCTAGCGAAAACTCTGTTGTTAAATGTACGCTTGAGGCTTTTAACTTGATTAATGAATTTGAATTTTGGTTTGGCCGAGGATCTACAACTCTGACGAAACCTCATTCAGAGCCTTATATAAAGGCGATGGAAAAATTATCAAAAGGAACTTTAGAGACTGTCATTTTTGAAGACTCTCCCACTGGACTAAAATCGGCAATGGGTTCTGGTGCAAAGACAATTCAGGTGGCCCCGTTTATGGCAGGGCCTGGCCTGAAAGATTATCGAACTTTAATTCATTAGAAGTTTACGTAATAAGTAATATTAGACGCTAATTTGTCTGTCTCGCCAAAAAGCTGTCCATAGTTAAGCTTCGCAAAACTTGCTTTAGAAATTTGCATGCGTAAACTTGCATCAACAACAGTGTTATTTTTCAAGTCTCCAGAGCTGTAGTATCTAACGTGACCAGCACCGATGCTTGCTCCAAAATTTTCAGAAAAGTCGCGAGAAAGCTTCGTCATCGCCATTGTCTCATCAGCTTTTTTAGCTCCTGCACCCGAACCAAGATTTCCGAGGTTAATGCTTGAACGATAGTTTACTGGCGAGTTATTAATTACCGAAGATAAAGTATCAAATCCAGTGGCAATTAAACCACCATCGATAACATAGATACCAAGTACTTCTAGTTTAAAATTTGCAAAGTTTGAAGTTGTTTTCAGCGCTGATGAATGGTGCCAATCACGATAAATGGCATTTCCTTTTCCATCACCAACAATTGTATAATATGCATCTAGAGTTAGTGCATCAAACATATAAGTTAATTGCGGTGTGAATTGCTTAACGCTTTTAAGTTTTAAAAGCGCTGTTGAACTGGTTGCTTCTTGAGCGAAATATCCTGACTGAAGTGCATAGTTCATCTTTTCAGTCTTTCCGTAGAAATTTAATGAATACATATCAAGATCATCTTTTGCATTGGCAAGAGTTCCCTCTTCACGTTTGTCATAAATTGCAACTAGACTATTTTGTCCAAAAAATTTCGCTATAGCAAAACGATCACGACGATCATCACTTGTTAAGAAAGCGCCTGGAGAAGTAACCGCTTGGCGCCCCATTGCTACAAAGATATCGCCATTGAAATATTCAAAGTGAGCAAAATCTAAACGAATGTTTTCACCACCCCCACTCGTCTGCTCTCCAATTGTGGTTGAAGTTGTCGATCCTAATGCCGTTGTTGTTGGAGTTGAAGTTAATCTGAAATCTCCACCCATATTAGAAGAAGCATAGATTGCTCCCATTTTTACTGTAACTTGTTCATCTGCTTTAAAAGATGATTTTAATCTTAAAAATTGCGTGAATGCGCCTGTTCCATGATCACTAGTATTATCTTTCACGTAAGCACGAATAAAAGCGTCTCCGGAGAAACTCACCTTGCTCTCATCAGCAAAAACATTAAAAGAAAGAGATAAAATAATTAACGGAAGAAGACTTTTTGTAAGTCCAGATTTCATGAAATACTCCCATAAAAGTTTGAAGGCCAGATTCTATGGGAGCATTAGAGATTCGTCAAAACCCAAAAGGCTATTTTTTTTGAAATTATCTCCCCTAATTTTTTTTGCACAGGCCCCTTTTCAAAAGATCTATTATTTTTGGAGCAGCTAATATTTAAAGGAGTTGCAGGTAATACTTAGAGAATTTTTTTCTTAAAAATTGATTTTGCAGATACAATATTTTAGATTCATTCACTTTTCGTTTGTGATCTACCTTACACATGAGCTAACCCCTAAATAATTCATGCTAAATTTATTTTAAAAAATTTTCTTAATTTTAAATTCAAAATAAGAAAATTCCTTTTAAATTTCATCTGGTTAATTACTAAGGAAGTTTTCGCTGCCTTTCTTTTTTGGCAGTTTGCTTTTAAAGTAATCACCTTTAACTAACTAAAATTACTTATTTTTCTCTACTGGTTGAAGTGAGTTTAAAAACAAGTAGAATCGGTAAAAACAATTGTTAGGGTTCTGCGGTACGTAAGCTCGTTGTCAAAGATTTGATTGGACCACAACAATAATAATTTTTTGGAAAAATTATGAAAAACATTTTATCGCACACAAAATCTCTTGCACTGTCAGTTGTTCTAGGTTCGTCACTAATGCTTACTTCATGTGGAGGTAAGACAGCTGGTGGTTCTAACCTAAAAATCCCAGGCGTGGATGGGCCAAAAATCTCACTTATTCAAGACACAGTTTTAATTTCAGTTGTATTTGAAAACTTACAACTTGATGGTGGATTACGATATAATATTCCAAAATATCCAAAATCATATATTGAAATTTCTCCTGATTTACAATCTTCAGGAACTTTAATGGCAATCAATCTTTCATTAGATGACGTATTAAATGGAAAACTTCAAACACTAGATCCACAAACATTACCTGGTGGACGCGCACTTCCAGGAGTTGCTGGTGGACGTTTACCTGCAGTAGCATTCACTATCGAGAAGTTTAAAAATATGAGCTTCTATGTTGGCCCAAAACTTTTTGGAGTATTTATTCCAGTGAAAGACCCAGGGATTGGAGGTTCTATCATCACTGCTAGATATTATGTTGGAGCAAATAGAGCAGGTAACCTGTCACTTGTGGGTGCAGACTCGCAAGGGGAAAACGCCGGGATTCTATTAATGCTTGATATGAATGCCCAAGTGAAAACTCAATTACAGCAGATTGCAACTTCAAATTAATCAGCCTAAACATTGCATAATAAAGATGGCCCCTCGAAAGAGGGGCTTTTTCATGTTAAATAGATGAGCTGAATAATTAATCCTATCTTTTCAGTTTAGTTTTTGCATAAACATTCCGACAAGCCATTATTAAGCTTTTATATTTCTTTGTATTTTTTATTCTTGTTTCTTGCTCAACTACAAATAATCTCAATAGAAAAATAGCATCAGGATTACCTTCAACTATTTCATGTGAAGACCTCATTACCGATTTAGTAAAAACTCGCCATTCGCTTGCCCCCAAACTACTCAGTGATGAGATCAATAAAAATCTGAAGATTTTAGGATATAGTGCAAAAGAGCAAGAGTTGATTCATTCTATGATAAATGAGAATCCTGATATTGAAAATTATGCGAATAATTTATTCAACTCATATGTAGTTGGCTTTCTTCCTTATGGCAAATTTACTGATCCCAGATTTTCAATTGAATATTTGAGGGAAAAAATTTTAAATCAGCTAAAAAAAACTTTTGCTGATTATCTCAGTGAGAATGAAAATTTTTTATCTGCAAAAATTTTTGAAGACCTTGGAGTAATCGGGTTAAGACATGTGACTAAACCGGAGTCTTTTGTAAATATGGTAATTGGGGATATTCGCGGAATGCGGCTTGGTCCTTTGCCCATAGAGTCTGTTCAACCTGGAATTTATGCAACTCTTGGTTTTGGAAACTACCCTCGTTGGAATAGCAATGGAGTTATTATCGATATCGATTTGGAGTATATTAATCACATAAAAAGAAAATTTATCATCAACCCCGGACATGATTGGGGGAAAGAAGGAAACTGGAGTTATAAACTAGATCAAGGAGAAGAAGCATTAAAAAGATACATCCGAAATCTTATGAAATATGAGAAACATGATAATGAAATTGTATTTAGAGATGATAACCTAGACTTAATTTTCTTTAAGCAAGTATACGCTAAAAAATCAGATCGAGATTGGATTCTGAAAGAACTTGTAAAAAAAGGAATTAGAACAATTAACGACAAAGACATTGCGGATTTTATTGCTTTGGTAAACTAGCTTGTAGTTTAATTTTATTTTTTCTTTAAAATAACAATCGCCCATTTTCCAGCTGTACTCGCATCATTTTTTAATTCATCATAGACAGCTTCAGCCGATAGGGTAAATTAGAGCAATAAATACCTAATGAAATACAGAGAATTCCCCCCATTAAGAAAATGGAAGGCCTTTGGCCGCTTGTAAATTCTTTTTTTTGGGATTTTTTAAGGCGTTTGGTTCTTTTATGAGCTATTTATCTATATTAAAAGAATCTATGAAGAAGAATTACTATCTCCTACATTTTAAATTTAATGGTCTCCATTTTCATGGAGTTCAAAAGCAACCCAACTTTACAACGCTAAGTTCGTACTTAGAAAGCGCCTTAAAAACATTTTTCCCTACGACCAATTTTTCATTAATTTTCTCGTCAAGGCTCGATGCCTTGGTCTCTAGCTCCTCTATGTATGTTCAAGTTTTATGTGAAGAAAGATGGAATCAAGATGACTTGACGACATTACAAACCAATCTGAATAAACGAATGCATGATTTTGTCTATATTTACTCAATAGGAAGTACTCCTAAATTTCACCTGCAAGACTTTATTGAGGAGAAGACCTATCAGTATTGCTTTACGGATAAAAAGAATTTAGAGAGCAGTACAGTGGTTCATTTCTCTGACTTACATAATATAGAGATCATAAAAGAAGCCGCTTCACTATTCAATGGTGAGATTAATATTTTGCCTTTTTCATTTCGGGGGAAGGAGACGCAAGAAACAACTAGAATTATCCATTCCTCATCATTAATTTGCAAAGAAGACGGTACCTACGTTTTTGAAGTTCGTGCTCGTGGATTTATTCGCGGGCAAGTTCGCATGATGATGGGAGCCCTAGTTAAGCTCGCAAGCTCCCAGTTAACATTAGATGAATTTAAAGAAGCTCTTCATTCAAAACAGAAAAAGAAACTAGGCTTTATGGTCCCGGCCAAGGCTCTTCTATTAGTTGAAACAAAGCTTAAAAATTTAGATGTTTTAAAATAAGCAATCCACCAAAAATAAAAAACAGTGCTGCAGCAAACTGATGAATCATTTTCATTGAAATAAACTTTGTCATCTTATCACCAAAGAAAACTGCTAGACCATCACTCACCATCATTCCTAGAGTTGTTCCAATGGTTACAAAAGCGACATCGCGATGCTGGGCAGCTAGAGCAACAGTTGAAAGCTGAGTCTTATCCCCCATTTCTGCCAAGAAAAAGGCAATGACGGTGGTCACAAATGGACCGTACTTAGTCTTGGTCTTTAATCCCTCATCACTATCAGGAATGAGCACCCATACACCAAAGATAAAAAATATTGCCGCAACAATGTAATCTAAAACTTCCCCGTTAAAAAAACCACTCAAATACTTTCCAGCATAAGCGGCCAAAAGATGGTTCAATACTGTGGCAACAAAAATTCCCCAAAATATCGGCCATGGTTTTTTAAATCTAGATGCTAAAATAAAAGCAAGCAGCTGAGTTTTGTCACCCATTTCAGTCGCTGTAATGAAAAGAAAAGATTGTAGAATGATTTCCATGAACACACCTCAAGTATAAAAAATTAACTGTGAAGTGTTAGCCTGAACTTTGAAAGTATCTGACATAAGACGACACAGTGATAAAAAACCACTAATGCCAGTCTCGTCAACACTGAATGAACTCAGTGGCAAATAAACCGGGGAAAAAATCCCATTATGTCGATTTATTTCTTCAAATACCTGAAGCGACTACTCCCTAACAAGATCATTCTAGTTTATGATTAAATTAAAGTCAAAAGACAAAAGGTCTATGTGTAATTATGAAAAATGTAAGCGAATATTCTGTAAATAGAGATTACGTAAAGACCCATCATCCTTGGGTCGATAGGACAAATTAGAGCAATAAATACCTAATGAAATACAGAGAATTCCCCCCCCCATTAAGAAAATGGAAGGCCTTTGGCCAATTATAAATTCTTTTTTTTGGGATTTTTTAAGGCGTTTGGTTCTTTTATGAGCTATTATCTACATTAGAGTTTGCCGTCGCTACAGTGGAAGGATGATATGATTAATTTAAATGGTAAGAAATATATTCTAACAGGTGTTGCGAATAAAAAATCGATTGCCTATTTTAGTGCTAAGGCCATTTTAGAAGCAGGTGGAAGTGTTGACTTAATTGTGCAAGCTAATGAACTTAAGGACAAGCTTCAACCCCTTTTTCCAAATGCAAAATTTTATATTTGTGATGTGGAAAACAAAAATGATCTTTTGAGTCTAGAAAAAGAAATTTCGTCAAGCGATGTTGTCTATCACGGATTTTTGCATTCAATTGCATTTGCTAATTACAGTGAAGGAATTAAACCTTTTCATGAAACAAAACTAGAAGATTATTTACAAGCAACAACAATTTCTTCTTTTTCATTAACTGCACTTACTAAAATATTACTTCCTAAGCTTGATTCTAATGCCTCGATTGTGACCATGTCGATTTCAAGCACACGAGCGACGAATTATGGATATATGGGGCCAATTAAAACTTCATTAGATGCTAGTGTGGCTTTCCTTGCAAAGTCCTTATCTGAAGTTTCTAAAATTCGTGTAAATGCAGTTTGCGCCGGCCCATTAAAAACTGCTGCTTCTGCTGGAATTCCGGGCTATATCAACGGCTATTTATTCTCAGAGCAATTAACCATGAGACATAAAGCACTTAAAACGGAAGAAGTGGCCAATACAGTAATGTTCTTATTATCTCCACTGTCTAGCGGAATAAATGCGACCGGCATTGTGGTGGATGCAGGAATGAGTACGAATTATTTCGATCAGAAAGTGGTAGACTCCTATATTGAAAAAAACTTTTAATCTATGAATTCAAAATGGGAATTTACTAATCTAGAAGAAATGTTAAATCTGACAACCGGTAAATTTCCGTATGCTACGATTGATGAAGGTATTAAATCAGTATTTCAAGATCGGCTAATAAAGGCCGAAATGCTTAAAGATAAATTGCAATTGCATAAAGAGATGATTGGACTTGAAATCGGATCAGGTCCTGGGTTCTATGCATTTTACTTAAGTGATCATCTTAAAAAACTATATTGCTGTGATATCAGTTCCGCATATTTGAAATTTGCAAAAAAAATTTGTATTGAAAAAAGTAATTTAGAATTTAAACTTATTAATACTTTCAAATTTGATTTTTTAGCGGATGCAAGTCTTGATTTTTGTTTTTCTACCAGTGTTTTTATTCATTTGAATTATTATGATGTTTTTTGGTATTTAAACGAGTTAAAGCGAGTGCTTAAATTAGGAGCAATTTTTTACTTTGATATCGTGACAATGGAGAATATTATTTCTTACCACCAAATTAAATTTAAAGAAATGGCCATTTCCTATAGAGATAATCCTTCTAGTGAAAAGAATCTTTTAAATTACTTGTCTAAGGATGCTATTGGAATTTTATCTCAAAAATGTGGTTTTGAAGTTGTGGAAATGCAAGATCTCGAAGGATTATTTAAAACGTGCATAATTCTTCGCAAGGTTAGTTAGTTTTCTTATAAATACCTGAAAAAAGGAATAATCTCCAATTACTAAAGGGTTATAAAAAAATCCGATCAAGTAATTGTGAAAAATTATTTTAAGCAATTTGCGATAATATTTATCATAGTGCTTGTCTCAGGCATCTTCTCTGGGGGTCGATAGGACAAATTAGAGCAATAAATACCTAATGAAATACAGAGAATTCCCCCCATTAAGAAAAAGAAGGGCCTCTTGCCGCTTATAAATTCTTTTTTTTGGGATTCTTTAAGGCGTTTGGTTCTTTTATGAGCTATTTATCTATATTAAAAAAAATTATTTGTTGATTTTTCCCGCCGCATTTTTGACTTCAATAGCTCCACGTTTTGAGGAAACAGCACCATTGCGTTTTAGCTGAGAAATCTCTCTGGATATCACCTCTCTGGATGTTCCCATATGCATAGCTAATTCATCGTGAGTGATTTTTATGTATCCATCGAGGTCTGAATTATAGGATAAAAAACTAAAAATTCTGTCGCGAAGGCTAGACAGCAATGCTTCGTCTAATTTAATTAGTAGATCACGGACTGTCGCAGTCAAACTTTGCAAGACCAAGTCTTGAACAGACTTGTCGGTTGCGAATAACTCGCGAAAATTTTCAGAAGGTAAAACAGCGATCGATGCATTTTTTGAATCGACTCCGACCCAGGCAGGATAGTTAATTTCCGAAAAGGCACAATTTAAACTCAGCAAACAAATTTCATCATTAGTAACCTTATACAGTGTCGCTTCCTTTCCATTGGGATGCATTCCAAAAACCCGCAAATTTCCTTCTAAAACCAGAAATACTCCTGAGACAGGATCGCCTTTTTGCACTAAAATTTGACCTTTAACCGCTTTCATTTTGCGACAATTCTTTAAAAGCTTTGTTTTGTTAATATCATTTAAAGCCTGGAATGAATTTTTAGAGCTTTTCTTGGCCGCTGAATTCTTCAAAATTTACCTCTCGCTAAATATCATCGGAATTAAGCACTTTCGTATGTAACAAAAGTCACTGATCATTGCCAAAAAATATCAGATGATGGATCTCGTGCAAAGATACCACAAATAATTTTAAGGAGTAAATCTATGAATATGAAACCCGAAATCTGCTGGCTGGCCTACACAGTTCTTTTAACTGCAATTATGTGGGCTCCCTACATCTTAAATTCCTTCGTGGTACGAGGTATCCTCGAAAGCATGAACAATCCCAGTGCAGCCTGGAAGCCACTTGCCCCATGGGCGCAACGGGCAAAAGCTGCGCACGCAAATACAGTTGAAAATCTAGTGGTTTTTGCTCCACTTGTTTTAATCGCTTCATCAATGACCCCAGAGCCATCTGGATTAGGAACTTTGAGCGCAGTCTTTTTTTACTCTCGAGTGGCTTATTTTATTGCCTATACCGCAGGTATTCCGATGGCGCGTACGGTATTATTTTTGGTGGGATTTGGAGTGCAGATTGCTTTAGCACTTAGAGTCTTAGGAATGGCGTAATGGAAGCGAGAAAACCAGTTGTCGTTTTAGGAGGAGTAGGCCCAAAATCCTTTTTGAGCTCATGTCTTATTGAGCATTTGTCTAAAAACTTCACCGTCGTGGCAATTGCAAGAAGCGAGAAAACATTGTCCGAAGTGAAGTCTCAATGCAAAAACCTAGAAAGCACTCATTTTATTTCAGTAGATCTAAATGATGCTCGAAAAGTACGGACAGTCATAGATCAGCTTGAAAATGAACTGGGTGAGATTGAATGCTATATTCACTTGGCTGGGAAAATACAGCTTTCAGGATTTCTTGAAACGACCTATGAAGACTTTAAATCATCTATTGATGTTAATTTTCTTTCAGCCGTTTTAATTTCTCAGGCTGTACTACCTAAAATGTTAGACCGAAAAAAAGGCTCTCTCATTTTTACAGGAGCTACCGCATCTACTCGTGGGGGAGCACGGTCATCGGCTTTCGCATCTGGCAAATTTGCCTTGAGGGGATTAGCACAATCTTTGGCCCGAGAATTTAGTCCAAAAGGAATTCACGTCGCCCACCTTATTTTGGATGGAATGATTTTGGGTGATCGTGCCCAGAAACAATTTAAAAAATCTCTTGAGGACTCGATGGACCCAATGGCCATTGCTGAGGTTTATTTGAATCTAATTAATCAAAAGCAGTCGGCTTGGGCCTTCGAGATGGATCTACGACCCGCAAAGGAGAAATTTTAGTGATTCTTAATATGGATTTCGAAAAATTGGTCGTCGTCGATTTCGAAAAAGCACAGTGGGTGCACTCGCCTGGTGGTGAGGTTCAACGCTTAATGCTCGAACGACGGGGTGAAGAAAAGGGTTACTCAACAAGTCTTGTCCGATATCCGAGAGGGAGTAAATTCCCTCAGCACGTTCACAGTGGTGGCGAAGAGTTCTTAGTCTTAGAGGGAACATTCTCAGACGAGACCGGAGATTTCCCCGCTGGAAGTTATGTTAGGAATCCAATTGATTCGGAGCATGCGCCATTTAGCGAAGAAGGGTGTTTAATATTTGTAAAACTGTGGCAAATGCCAAGCTCCGTCCCCGAGCGAACAGTAAAAAGAATATCAAATAGAATACCGCTACAAGACTTATACTCAGGAATCCCCGAGAGCGTTTTCGTAATTAAGATCAGTAGCGGAAAAAAAATGATTTTTTCTTCCGCGGAAATTTTAGTTCTAAGTGGGAGCGTTGAGTTTGAGAACAAACAATTGCAACGGCATTCTTGGATTCGAATTCCAGAAAAGATGAGTCTGTCTATCCTTGCCATTGGAGACGTCTTAATTTGGGTGAAAAATAGAAATTACAAGTTATTTGAGAAATCTGGCACATAAAATTTCAAACAGGCGAGAAGAACCAAGTCGATAGGACAAATTAGAGCAATAAATACCTAATGAAATATAGAGAATTCCCCCCATTAAGAAAAAGAAGGGCCTCTGGCCGCTTATAAATTCTTTTTTTTGGGATTTTTTAAGGCATGCTGAATGACTGTAATCGCCCCTACTTTTGGATTTTTTAAATCAAGTTGCTTTGCTTTTAAAATGTAATAGCGATTAATTGTCCAATGATAGATGGCGAATGCTCTTCGTAAAAATTCAGGCCGAGACGCCAATAAGAACCTATATACATAAGGCATACTTAAAACCCATTGTCTCACAGGGACGTCCGGAATAACTTCTTCTAATAAATGTTTTGCCGTATCCGCGGTTCTTCTTCCTGTTCAACTCGGACAGATTGTTCTTCCTTTGCAACTAAATGCAATGATTTTATCTTTATAGCAGTGTGGGTAATGGAATCTGGCCATACCATAAGATAAAATTCCACAGGTCAAATATTTTTTGATTTCACGTTCAAGGTGAAATGGCAGCTGAATTCCGTTTATTTCTTTATCGAAAAAAACTTGTTGAAAATTTTTACTTAAATGGGTCTCTTGATATTTGCATTTACTGCATAATGCAAGATGATGCCAACAGGAACTTAGTTACAATGTATGAGATTTATTTTAATAAAAAAAGTCGAGGTTTAAAATTTAAACCATGAAGGAATATCAACATAATAGATAATGAAGATTATCACTTGTTTTTGCCCATCTTGTTTTTGTCTGATATTTCCCCTCAAATAATTAGTTCAAATTTTTAAAGGGCTTCTCATTTTACTTCTTCTTTAAGATAATAATCGCCCACTTGAAGCCAGTACTCGCATCATTTTTTAATTCAACATAGACAGGCTCTGTTTTACCTTCAAAATCATTGTTTACAAAAAATTTAGCCCCTATGACTGACTGAATATTGTAAAGCCCTTGATGGTTTTCAGAATCCATTAAGAATTTTAAAAACATTAATCCAATTGGGGCAGCAGAAGTTCCCAATTGATCGAACTGCTTCATGTCTTGTAAGGCTTTTCTCGTTTGAAATTTCTTAAGTGGAATTTCTAAGGCCTGAAACTCTTCTTGTGAAAAAAGAAAATCTTCTCTAAATGTCTCCATATTAACTTGTGCACTTTCAGCATTAAATTTCTTTAATTGTAAGAGCGCCCTTTCAAATTCTGAAATTTTAGGAGGAGGTGGTGGTGCTGATACTGGCTCTTCTACTTTTACGACAACAACAGGAGCAGTTTCAACTTTAACAGGAACAGGCTCTGGTTTTGGAGCTTCAACTTTTACAGGTACTTTTTTAAACTGTGCAACCACCTTTGGCTTTGATGGCTTTAGAGCAACTAAGAAATCACTTAATCCCTTCATGTCGAATTCTTTAAGTGCTCCCGGCATAAATAACTCACCTTCTTTATAACGGGCATTTTCTTTAATTAACGTAGCATGCATTAAGGGAATTAATTTTGCCAAGTGAGGATATTTAATTTCTTTGTATTTTGAAATTCTGGTAAATCGTCTTAAGCAATCTTCGCCATAGCCATTTTTATTAATTAGATTAAAGGCGTTTGAACCTTTAATAATTTCTCCCATTCTATCTGAATAAGAAACCCCCATAAGATCATCAACTTCATTACAGGCGTTAAGAATAACCGTTTTGTCTTCATTGCAAATAAAACTGATCTCTTGTGATAATTCGCTCTCTTTTAACGTTTTACAATTCAAACCATGCTGATCGCAATTATCTTTTATTCTGGAGATCATCGGATCAATAGTTAAATTAGAACGCTTAAACTCATTCCACCATTCTTCAATGTCTTTTTTAGTTTTTCGATCAGTCTTATATGGGTCCCCATCTGAATTAAATTTTCCAAAAACTCGCTGATGAAATTTTCTCATTTCTTCAGATTTAGGACTACAGTCCCCAAAAACTTGTTTGAAGCTTATTTCACAATTAGGACTTTTTAATCCTAATTCATCGCTAATTTTTTTTGCTCGTTTTAAACTTTCAAAGCTATAGCTCATGGTCACCAAACGATAAAGATAACGGATATAATCGATATTTAGTGCTATTTCTTCGTTAGGACATAATGATTCATTTAAAATAGAATTAAACCAAAACTGTGTTAGTTCATAAGGATGACCTTGGACCTTTTGGGCCAGAAGATTGTTTATATAGAATTCGTCTTCATTTGGACTTTTCTGATCTCTCGTTAAATCAAATGTCAGAGATTTTTCAATCCCTGATTGATTTGTTTGATTAAACTCTCCAAGATCGCGCCAAATTCTAAAATCATCGGCATCTTTAGCGGCAAAAGTTGAAAAGCAGAAAAAAAATAAAATTAAAAGCTTAATCAATGCTACCTCTTACTTAAACCAAAATAACGACAAATTTGGAACATAAGTAATAATCATTAAACAAATTAATAAAATGACAATAAATGGAATCGCTGCGAGATATAACTCAGTGATTGGTTTTTTAAATCTAAAACTCGACAAGAAAAGATTAATTCCTACAGGAGGTGTTAAATATCCAATCTCTAAGTTGGTTAAAAAGATGATCGCCAAATGAACCGGATCAACACCAAAATCATTAGCAATAGGAATAATTAATGGAACAACAACGATAATCGCTGAAAAAATATCCATTAAACATCCTACAATTAATAAGAAGATATTTAAGAAAATAAGAAAGCTATACTTGTCATGAAGATACATCTTCATCAATCCTAAAATTTTTACTGGAATTTCTTCATCCACTAAATAATTAGTGAATCCCAGGGCACAACAAAGAATTAAAAGAATTCCCCCAACCATACTTGAAGATTCTAAAACGACTCTTGGAATATCTGTTTTAAGTTTTAAATCTTTGTAAATAAATACTTCAATAATAAAAATATACAGAGCTGTCATTGCAGCAGCTTCTGTTACAGTTGTAAATCCACCGTAAATTCCAACGAGTACGAGAATTGGTAATAGTAGCTCTAAAAATGCTTCTTTTAAAGAAGCAACAAGTACTGAAAATTTGAACTCATGACGTTTTAAATTTTTAGGACCATTGTAAACACTCCATGCAGATAGTGCAAATACCAAAAGAATACCTGGCAGAATTCCCGCTTTAAAAAGCTTATCAATATCAACTTTGGCAACTAATCCGTAGAGAATAATGGGAAGGCTTGGAGGAAACAGCAACCCAAGAGATCCCGTGCTCGTAATCAACCCCAAACTAAATTTTTCACTATAACCATCTTTAACAAGGATCGGATAAATTAATCCTCCAAGAGCAATAATGGTTACCCCAGAAGCTCCCGTAAAAGCAGTAAAGAAAGCACATACGATTAAAGCAACAATAGCAATCCCACCCGGAAGCCAGCCAAATGCTGCCTCAGAAAACTTTAAAAGTCTTTTTGGTGAATTACTCTCCGCCATCATATATCCAGCAAAGGTAAAAAGCGGAATCGTTAAGATTGAAGGCTGTGAAGCAATTCGATAAATTTCAACCGCGATTGCCGAAAGCTCTACTCCGCTAGCAAAGAATAATACTAAGGCCATAATCGACATAATAATAAAAATCGGAGTCCCAAGAAGCGCTGAAATCAAAATTCCAATTAATGATAATGCCAACATGATTAAACCTTCTTCTCTCTATTGCTCTCAAAAGAAACAATAAACATATAAACAAAACGATAAGCGATTAAAAGAAATCCAAATGGAATAATTCCCACCAGCGTTGATGAATGAATTCCGAAAAATGCCTCTGACCCAAATTCTTTTTCTACAACCATAAAATCATATGAAGCCTTGGTTAACCAAAGCAGAGTGAAAGTACAAAAAAGATAAATATAACGTTGAATGAGCACATTTAAATGATGCCATCCTTTTGCTTCTAGAACTTTTCCTAGTACATCAATACCAATATGAGTTCCGCGTTTAGTTGCTACCGCTCCCCCTAAAAAGGCAGAAAGAAAAACTAAGTGACGAACAAAAGGCTCAATCCATTGCAGTGTCATAGAAAACCAACGCAAAACAATGGTTAAAACACTTAAAACCATAACAGTTAGAATGGAAGCGACCAAAACCCATTCAATTATTTTATCAACACCATTATCAAATTTTTTAATCAGCATTTTACTTCTCGCTTACTTTATTTTTTATTAACTTCAGCCTCTAGCTTCATCAACACTTCTTCTGAAAAAACTTTTCCTTTAAGACGTGTGATAATTTCTTTGCGAAAACCTTGTGCTGTTTTAATATCTGACTCGGGAAACTTAATAAATTCGATTTTTTGCTCTTTCATCACCTTAACTGCATCTGCGTTATCCTTAGCATTTAAATCATTGATTTCGGTCTCATATTTTTTTCCAATATCGGAAATAATTTTTTGGTGCTCAGGAGAAATTTTTGACCATGCGGCTTGCGATAAAATAAATGCCCCAATTGAATATGAAATTGGAAAATCAACCACGTATTTAATTTTAGTATTCCATTGAAGCGCTAAAATCCCCACAGGAGGTGCATATGCCGCTTCAACAATACCAGTCGTTAAAGAAGCAAGAACATCTGGTAATGCTAGAGGTACACTTACAAATTTCATGGCATCGATCATATTGCTAACAATCGGATCACCTTCCCATGACCAGATCTTCACCCCTTTTAATGCTTGGAGTGAATCAACTTTTTTCTGAGTTACGAGATAAATTTGGCCTAGCTCAAAAAGCGCCAGAGCCTGAAATTTATTTTTAGCGATCTGTGTACTTAAGTAAGGTGTTAGTGCTTGAAGCGTCTTTAAAGCTTTATCACGATTGTTATTGAAAGTGAATGGAATTTCCATTGCACGTACATCACCACTTATATCCCCTAGGGTTTTTCCAGTGAAAATTCCTCCGTGAAGTTGCCCTACGCGAATTTTACGAAGCACGTCCTGCTCATCTCCTTGAGAGCCTCCAAAATAAATTTTAAAATCAATTTCATCTTTGGTTGCTGCTTTAATTTCTTGAGACATTTTCTTAATTGATTTGGCCCACCCTGTTCCTTCTGGAACAAGAACGCCAATCTTTAATGCCGCAGCATTAGTCTCAAATACTAATCCTAATAAACACGCTAAAACTAATTTTCTCATTTACGATTCCTTTCCTTTATCTAATTAGAATAAATTCTTTTGATATTTTTTCATTAAGGTCCATCTTTTCATCGCAATCATTTGAAAAAATCTCTGCTCTTTATCACCTAAGTCAATTTTTTTATCTTCAACACTATACTGTTTAGAATTTTCGAATTGCTCCATGGCCAGATCTAATTGTGGCGCAAGCATTTTAAATTCATCTTCATCACTTAAAGGAATTACCCCATACTGCAAATAAGAAACTGGGATCAACCAATTGCTTGGATATTTAGCAATCGCAGCTTTAAAAATTTCTTTTCCTTTTTCCGGATTTCCACCCAACATTTTAGGACGAGAAATTTCATAAGTACCAAAGAAGATATCGCATGCTCCAAAAAGTAAATCTGGCTTTCTTCCACATGTCCAATCAAACAAAGACTTAACTAGCGGAAGCCTCGCAATTAGGCGCATCTCATCTTTGCGGTGGTTAATAATTGTTCCCAGCGATTGGGCCGTAAAAAGAACCGTTTCTAAATCTTCTTTCGATGAATTAAAATTTTGATCTAAAAGTTTTTTTACAGCGTCTGAATCAGATTGTATTTCAATGAGTTTTTCAAGCGCTAAACCACGAGCTTCAAAATATCGTTTTCCAAATTCGAAAGCTTTATTATAGCTTGCCAACGCTTGGGTCTTAGCGCTCTCAATTTCTTCTTCTTTTTTATTCCCGTAAGATAATTCATAGTACTGAGTTTCTCTTACAGCAAAAGCATAGGCCGAGTAGCCTTTGGTTAAAGTCGCTAAAAGTGTCGTGTTTTTTGGATCAATCGAAAGTAGGCCTTCAACTAATTTTAAATTTCCAGGAACTGCATCTTTGAATAACTCAAAATCGTTTTCAGTTTCTAGGTCGCGGCCAGCTTCATAGAGTAGTGAAGAAGAAGACTTAACAACCGTAGAATGGAACAAACCACTAGAGCATCCTGCCATTGTCAATAAACTTAATAAAAAAAAGTAAATCCCTCTATTCTTTAGAAGATAGGGGCCATGAATCCCAACCATGGAATATCGTCCTTCGGGCATCATTGCCACAAAAAATTGCCATTTGCGCTACGGCGATCAAGTTATATGTACTACTATTTTCACGGGCTTTGCTCTATTTGGAAAGAGGGAAAGTGTGAAACTTATACCTAGCTTGATAAAAAACCTGTTCATGCTATACTCATTGGCATACGAAGACTTTAGACGAGTAATTTAGCCGATTATTTAACTAAAGTTTTCGATAAAAAGCCCCGAGAGGGAATTATTAACACTTCCGAATGGAGAATTGGTATTGAAAACAACCAACCAAATCGGCGGTTTCAAATTAGGTCCAATCTAAGTCCCTAGTTGACTAGTAAGTGACCCGAGTTGGAATCCCAACTAAAAATGAGGTCATTTATGAAAACAACATCGCAAAACGAAAACGAAAATTCTCTAAAATTAGCAAAGGGCGCCAGGCCAATGGGCCCACAGAAAAAATTACTTAAATCACTCAGCATGAAGCCTGTTCGTTCAATGAAAAAAATGAACAGTTTCAAGGTACGACCGATTGTTATTGGTTTAACTCCAAAAGAAACGCTTTAATTGTCTCTATTCTTTTTTTCCATGGAAGAGATTTCGTCTCTTCCATGGTTATTTGAACTCGCTTATCGCGTCCTTTATCCCCTCTTAAAATGCCAACATTAGACTTAGGAACATGAAATTTTTCGCTTAAGACAGCAATGATTCCAAGATTGGCTCCACCTTCAATTGCCCGCTCGGAAATAGAAACAATAAGGGTCTCTTCTAAAAGTTTTAGGTAGGGTTTTTTGGCCCCAGGTTTTGCCTTAATTTTAAGTTCAAAGCTTATTTGCTGGGAATTTTCTGTGAGATTAAAAATCCATTTTTGACTTGCTAGCAATTCTTTAATTTCAAGTTGAGCCGACATTTATTTTTCAAAAAAATGATCTAGACGAATAGGATGTTCGTCGGTTTCACCTAAGACTAATTTCATTTCTTCAATAACTCGATCAAGAGGAAAACCTACAACGTTTGAATAAGATCCATCAAGATGGTGAATAAAAGTAAGACTTGGTCCTTGGATTCCATAAGCTCCCGCTTTGTCCAAAGAATCTTTAGTAGCAATATAATTATCTAGAAGATCCGATGAAATGTCTTTGAAACTTACTTTTGTCTCTTCGGAAAACGCATGCACTTTTTTCTGACCTGTGAATGCATCAAAAAAGAAAAAACTAACAGCAGTAAAAACAGAATGTGTTTTTCCACTTAATTCCATAAGAATTTTTCTAGCATCTTGTTCATCTTTTGGTTTTCCATAAATCACATTATCTAAAACCACAATTGTATCTGATGATATCACAAAATGAGCATTCGACTTTGCTTTGATTTTTTCAAAAACGGCATCACCTTTTTTATGAGCAATCTCTTCGCAAAACTCTCGTGGATCTGTAGCATCACTCACTTCAGCCACATCACAAGAATCAATAACAAAAGATAGCCCGGTATAACCTAATAATTCTTTTCTGCGAGGACTTTTACTTGCGAGAACTAATTGATATTTTTTATTTGATCCCATATTTTTTCTTCCAAAGAATTTTTTCAGTTGAATTCCTGTCAAATCTATCAGGGTCTCCTGCATCTGGCACTTCATAAATAAGATATTTTCTTAATGCTTCAGCGAAATAACGATCGGTAAAATTTTTAAGATCAACTTTTTCTCCACGATCTTCTAACATTTGTTTGAATTTTTCACCAACCAATAAGTTAGAGGTCTCAATTCGACGTGTATATTCATTTAAAAAACGCAGGCGCTTATCTGTTTCAGTAAAATTTTCGCCAGCTTCTTCTTCAATGTTTATATTAGTTAAGCCATTCCAAACACGATACCCGTATTCCTTTGCCAATTTTGTACGATCGAGTCGTTCATTGAAAAAATCTTTTGAATATTTTTCTAATAACAATTCTCTAGCAAAAAGAATCGTGGGAATTCTTTTAATGACAAATTCCGCACTTTTTTGTCTGGAGTTTTCAATTAAATCACCAAATTCTCGCCCTCTGGAATTAATCGTTTTCCACACTCCGCGCTCTAAATTGATATTCGCAGCACTTTCAATTCCTCTCAGAGTCAAAGTGAGGGGTTTAAAATCTGTTGCCTCAAATTCACTACTCTCTTGATCCAAAGCCTTTAGATATGTTTCATTGCCAAAATGAGTAATCACTTCCAATTGTACATCATTTCCCTGCACTGTTCCTGCAGGAAAAACAACTAATGAATAAGTTTCTTTATTTTTTATCCATTCGTTGTTTTCCCCAATTTTTTGATTAAGATTTTTCCTATGAGTTAGCATCGACAAATTTTCACTTAAATAATCAATCAAATTTTCATCATTAATTTCTTTTTTCTGGCGTTCTGGCATTGCTTCAAATAATGGCAATGGGAAAAAGCTCACATCTGTTTCTTTAAGATTTGATTCCACGACTTTTTCTTTCTTGCGACTCATATATAAAACACTACCGTAATTGACTCGAGCAAAGACAAAAAAACCGGTTTCTGTAATATTAAATTCAACAATAGTTACTGAACTTTCTGGAGACAAACGAATCATCGTTCCATCAAATAAAAATAGCCAAAGATAGCTATCTTTCCCTGTCAAAACTTCCTCGCCCTCGTAGACCGTCGATCGATAAACCGGTCTAGTGAACTGATTTCCTTTGTCGATTTTGCATAGCCCTACACAATGAAGAACTCTTCCGGCCATCTCTTGATTGCTTCTATCGCGAAGGATGTTTTCCCAATCAGGCGATTGGTCTTTTAATTCTTGAATTTCAATCCATTTTTTTCCTGACAAAAACTCATCAGTATTCACGTTCTCAAAACTTAGTCTTGAACCTTTTTGGCCTTTATAGAACAGTGCTTGATCATCAGCAAAAGTTGGTAAAACGAGACTTCCCCAAAGAAGTAACGCAATCTTGAAAATATCCATACTTTGTTATCGACGTAACACTCGCTCTTCTTTACCCCTCATGAAGTTTTCCCTCTCAAATTCTGGTCATTTGCTTCTATTTCTGATAAAATCTTCCCTTCTCCCTATTGCTTGTAATTGGAAAGGAGCCCTTGTGACAAGTTCGAACACCCCAAATACCGAAGTAAATGAATCAGAAAATACCTCTTTCTCTTTTGTTCAAAGCGAACATCAGATTTTAAAATTCTGGAAAGAGAAAAATATTTTTCAAAAGTCGTTAGAAAAAACTAAAAGTAACAAACCTTATATTTTTTATGATGGACCTCCATTCGCCACGGGTCTTCCACACCACGGACATCTTCTTGCCTCTACTTTAAAAGATATTGTTCCAAGATATTTCACGATGAAGGGTCGCTATGTAGAGCGCCGTTTTGGTTGGGACTGTCACGGTCTACCAATCGAAAATGAAATCGATAAAAAATTAGGAATGTCTGCACAAGATGCAGTAAAAAAACTTGGTGTAAAAGGTTACAACGATGAATGTCGCGCTATTGTGCAACGTTATACCAGTGAATGGGAGCGCACGATCACCAGAATCGGTCGATGGGTTGATTTTGAAAACGATTACAAAACAATGGATCCAGAATTCATGGAATCTGTTTGGTGGGTAATTGGAGAGCTTTGGAAAAAAGATTTAATTTATCAAGGAACAAAAGTTGTTCCATTTTCAACAGCATTAGGAACAGTTCTATCTAACTTTGAAGCAACTTCAAATTATCAAGACGTACAAGATCCTGCTGTAACTGTTTTATTCAAAGTTAAAGATCAAGATTTTTACATCGCTGCTTGGACGACAACTCCTTGGACACTTCCTTCAAACTTAGCTCTATGTATGGGACCTGAGATTGAATATGTAAAAGTTCACGATAAGGACAAAGACATAAAATTTATCATCGCCAAAGATCGAGTTGAAGCTTATTCGAAAAAAAGAAATTATGAAGTTTTAGAATCATATACTGGAGCACAGTTAAAAGGTCTTCGTTATGAACCATTATTTCCTTATTTCAAAAAGCATCTTACAGATGGTGCATTTGTTGTTTTAAATGACAATTATGTTACGACTGGTGACGGTACAGGTATCGTTCATATCGCTCCGGCTTTCGGTGAAGATGATAATCGAGTAATGAAAGAAGCACATATCAGCGCAATTGAATGTCCAGTTGATGATGCTGGAAAATTTACCAGCGACGTCACGGACTTTGCTGGCATTCATGTTAAAACTGCCGACAAAGATATTATTAAAAAACTAAAAGACGAAGGAAAATTGTATGATCAGGGCGTTCTTGTTCACAGTTATCCATTTTGTCCACGTACAAATACTCCACTGATCTATAAAGCAATCCCATCTTGGTATGTGAGTGTTGAAAAAATTAAAGATCAACTTTTAAAATCAAACGCGCAAATCAATTGGACTCCTTCTCATATCAAAGAAGGCCGATTTGGGAAATGGCTTGAAGGCGCACGCGACTGGGCGATCTCAAGAAATAGAATTTGGGGAACTCCGATTCCTATTTGGATCAACGATAAAACGGATAAGAGAATCTGCATCAGTTCAATTGAAGAACTTTATAAATTAACTGGTACAAAAGTTACTGATCTTCACAAAGAAAGTGTTGATGATTTAGTCTTCACCATTAAAGGCGAAGAAGGAACGTATAGACGAATTCCAGAAGTTCTAGATTGCTGGTTTGAATCAGGTTCAATGCCATACGCTCAACTTCACTACCCGTTTGAAAATCAAAAAATGTTTGAGCAAGGTTATCCTGCTGAGTTCATCGCTGAAGGACTAGATCAAACACGTGGTTGGTTTTATACATTAACAGTTTTATCGACTGCGCTTTTTAATAAGCCTGCTTTTAAAAACGTAATCGTTAACGGTCTCGTTATGGCCGAAGACGGTAAAAAAATGTCAAAGAGCTTAAAGAACTACACTCCTCCTGATGATTTGATGGAAACATTTGGTGCTGATGCCCTAAGACTTTATCTCATCAACTCTGGATTAGTTAAGGGTGAAGAGCAACGCTTCACAGATACTGGTGTCAAAGACATGGTAAGAAAAGTTCTTTTACCGTGGCAAAATTCATTTAAATTTTTCCAGACATATGCAGAAGTTGATAAGTGGTCACCAGTTAACAATTTCAAAACTTCAGATAATATTGTTGATCGTTGGCTTCTATCAAATCTTCAAACTTTGAAGAAAAATATTGCTTTTGAGATGGAAGAATATCATCTCTACAATGTTGTTCCAGCATTATTTACTTTCATTGAAGATTTAACAAACTGGTACATCAGACTTAATCGCGCACGCTTTTGGGGTGACGGATTAACTGACGATAAATGTGCTGCCTACTCGACTCTTTATACCGCACTTCGCGAACTTACAGTTTCAATGGCACCATTTGCACCGTTCTTTTCGGAGTATGTTTTCCAAGAACTTCGCAAAATGAATGCGAATGAAGTTGAATCAGTTCATCTGTGTGAGTACCCTCTTCCAAATGATTCTTTAATCAATAGTGATTTAGAGGTTGCTGTAGGAAGAATGCAACAATTGATTCTTCTTGGACGCCAAAAGAGAAATCAAGTTCAGATCAAAACAAAAACTCCGCTTAAGCGCTTAACCATCATCCATAAAGAACAAAAACTTTTAGGTGAAATCAAAAAATTAGAAGAGTACATTAAAGTTGAGCTTAACGTAAAAAATATTGAATATTCAACTGATGAAAATGCTTTCATTAAACTTTTTGCAAAACCAAATCTTCCAGTACTTGGTAAAAAACTTGGAAAAGATATGGGTAAATATAAAGCTTTAATTGAAAAACTAGGTGCCACTGAATTAACTCTTCTTGAAGATAAAGGCGAGCTAGTTTTAGAAGGTGTAAGCTTTGCTCCTGAAGAAATCCTTGTTTTCCGTGAGGCAAAAGAAGGGACTCAAGCCATGAGTAACCGCTTTATCTCGATTGATATGGATACTGTTCTTGATCAAGATTTAATTGATGAAGGTTTAGCTCGTGAAGTGGTTAACCGTATTCAAAAATCACGTAAAGATTTAGGCTTTAACGTTGGTGATCGAATCAATATTCATTATCAGGGTTCTCCTGAAATTGAAGCGGTTATTGCAAAATTTCAATTGCATATTGGAAATGAAACGTTGGCAACTAACTTTACAAAATCTTCTTCTGAATTGAATCTGAGATTTGAAATTGATGAATTTAAATTAACACTTAATCTTACAAAGAATTAATTAATGGCCCGATTTGGGCCATATACTTATGCCCCTCTCAGCATTTTCTAGACTTTATTAAATTCGTCAATAAATTGAATTTCCCTGTAACCGAAGTATTTCAGTGCCTATAGATTGATTTACAAAACAATCTTAAATCCATTTTAATTTCAACACGTTAGGTTTTTTATTCCTCTGTTAATACTGTAGTCTGTATTTCTTTAATCCCAACAAATTCATTCAGTCTTTGAAGTTTTACTTTTTATAATAAGAATCCGATAAGAACTCGAGGTCTTATGACATTTTTAATGAAGTCTTATGTGATCATTTTTCTTCTTAATTTTTCTGCACATGCTGCAACTTCGGCCTGTGGAAAAACTGTTTCATATCTTTTCAAAATTGACCCAAAAGGAAATTCAACTTTAGTTGATCCATTAAGTACTAAAGATGAGTTTTGTGATGAAGGAAGAAATGAATATAATGCAAATTATCGCATCGAGATTTTAGATAAAAATAAAAAGATGATTTATCATAAAAATATTTTTATGAACACAACAACAATATCTGAAGGAATTTCTCCAAAAAAAGATGGAACTTTTAAAAGTACAAAAATTGAATTTTTAGGAGCAACTCGAATTGTAAAATTTCCTAACAACGAGCAGATGACCTCTGCTAGATTTTATAAAGTTCGAAATTTAAAAACAAAAGAAGAGCAAATAAGCGAGATTATATGGCCTGTAGAATAAAAAAATTTGCCATATTATTCTTCATGACATTTTCATTCATGGTCAATGCAAAATACACTATTGCAATTTATACTGATCAGAAAGACAATAAGAATGCCAACGAATATGTTGAGCTTATGCAGAAAACATTTCCTTTTAATGTCTATGAAATTGATTATAAAATTATAGGGCTTGAACCCAAAGATCTGCCATGCAGAGTAGAGACTGATTATAAACCAGGCACTGCTCCCAGTGATCCTAAAACAAAGGTAAGCGAAAGCTCAGTAAAATGTGACCAAGTTGCTCTTATCAAGAAAACCCAAGAAATGCATGCCGATCAAGCTATGGTAATAAAAACGGATACCGAGTTTGCTGGCAGTGGTGGTGATATTGCGATGATCACAACGGCCACACCTGTTAGCGCACTTCTTCATGAATTTTTGCACGTTTTAGGATTTTGTGACGATTACGAGTATAAAGCAAAAGATGCGGACATTTTTTGTAAAGACGACGGATCAGTACAAAATGGAGTCAACGCTGTGATCATTACTCCCAAAGATAATTACAAAGGTGATTCTGATGCAAGACGACTACACTGGAGTGCAATTACTTGGAATAAGTTAATCGAAAACCGTACTCCGATCACTAACTCAAATGGATCAAAATTAGGAACTGGAGACATAAATAAAGATCTTGCTCCAGCAAACAATACGAATTCTTTTACAATCCTAGATGATCCAATAGGATTATATAAAGGCAAGGTTTGTAATAATGCTAGCAAACCTATCGTCGTATGGCATCCAGGTGGCAAAGTTTCGATTATGGACAATCATACTGCAGGACTTGGTGTTGCTTATGAAAAACTTGTCATGAAAATTCTCGATTCTAAAGGTGTTAAAAGAAAGTCGAATGCGCCTGAAAAAGAGGATGACGACGAAGTTATTTTAGTTCAACCTAACAAACCTGCTGGAAAAAATCAATCATACTATGGAGAATCAAATCCCCCAGCTTCAGACAGCTCAACTAAGACTTATGATCAGCGAAATCCATTTAAAGTATTAGGAGATCTACTTAAAGATGCGATCTATGGCAATGGCTCTCAATCAAAATAATTAATATTCCTGAGGGAATATTTCATACTGTTCGATATGATAATTATTTTCTGATCTAATCGTAATACTTTTTCCGTGCGCTTCTTCTAGCGTTTCAATTAAATCAAAGTCATCCCCACATAAACGGTTTGTGACTTCAGGGTGAGCATAAATTGAAATCTTCTGCGCTTTAGATTTTGCCAGTGTTTTATTTAATTCTCGAATAAGCTCATAACAAACTGTCATCGTCGATTTCACGCGTCCCGTGCCTTCACAATACGGACATGGCTCACACATAACACGCGCTAAAGTATCGCGCGTTCTTTTTCTGGTCATTTCGACGAGCCCTAAACCTGAAATCGGAAGGACATTGGTCTTCGAACGATCTTTTTTCAATGCTTCTAAAAGCGCATTAAAAACCGTTTGCCTATTCTCTTCTTTTTCCATATCAATGAAATCGACGATAATGATCCCACCACAATTTCTAAGACGAAGCTGATAAGCAATTTCTTTAACCGCTTCTAAATTTGTTTTTAAAATCGTTTCTTCGAAAGTTTTTCTTCCAACAAATTTTCCAGTGTTGACATCAATTGAAACTAAGGCTTCAGTTTGGTCAATATTTAGCGATCCACCAGATTTTAAAAAGACTTTATTACTGATTGCTCGCTCGAGCTCAATATCTATTCCAAATTTTTCAAATAATGGAATTTCTTCGTTTTGATAAAGCTTATATTTACCTTTGATATTCGGTAAAAATTTTTGCACAAATCTTTCTACTTCTTTTAAATTTTCTTTGTCATCAACAATGATTTCATCCACATCTTCATCGGTGATATCTCTCATCACTCGTTGGATAAAATTCAAGTCTTGATATATTAAAGTTGGAGCTTTTGATTTTTCCGCTTTTCGTTGAACTTCTTTCCAAAGCTTAACTAATAAATTGTAATCAAACTTTAATGTTTTATACGATTGACCTTCGGCCACAGTTCTAGCAATAACCCCTGTTCCTTCTGGACGAATCGTCTCTAAAACTTCTTTTAAGCGATCTCTTTCTTCGTCTGATTCAATTCTACGAGATACTCCTGTATGTTCAATAAAAGGCATAAAAACAATATGTCTTCCTGCGAAAGTTAAGTGACGTGTAACTCTTGGACCTTTAGTTGATATCGGCTCTTTAGCTACCTGAACTAAAATTTCTTCGCCTTCTTTTAAAAACTCCTCAATGGAAATATCGGGACGAAAACGCATATTGACCGCTTCTGAAAGCGTGCTCATTTCATCAGGGATAATTTCTCCCAAGCGTCCACTCTCCTCCATACTCTTGCGACTTTTTTCCGCCATTTCACGTTGCTCATCAATGGTTGGAATGTAAGCGTCGTCGACATACAAGAACGCGGCTTTTTCAAAACCAATGTCGATAAAAGCAGACTGCATTCCCGGAAGAACGCGAATAACTTTTCCTTTGTAGATATTTCCAACAGAGGGAAAATCTTTGTGGTTTTGAGGGTGATTACGCTCCATTAGAAAATCGAGAATCTCGTTATTTTCAATAAGCGCCGCCCGACACTCGTTAAGTGTCTGGTTGATAATAAGTTGCTTGGCCATGTGGGAAATCCTTTAAATCTATAATCTCTACTAGTTTATCAAAGGATTGTGAGAGTTACAAAGCTTGTGCGATACGGAAGTCTTTGCACTAAAAACTAAAATTAAATGACACGGTTTCGTTCATTTTAAACTGATCGAAAACCTTTTTTTGAGTGAACTCAGTGCGTGAATCTTGAGCAAAACTCTCAGGGGTCTGATCTTTTGCAGTACCTTGAGAATAAATCTCTGAAGATGATTTCGTTGCTTGATTTAAAATAACAATCCCAACACCTACAATTATTCCAATTGCTCCACCCATAGAAACATTTCTAAAATTTTTTGTCGGTTGATCAGTGAATGATAAAGTCGATAATCCCAGAATTGCCCCAGCTGCTCCTACCCCTAAAACAACATACATATCAGTAAGCGGCCCCGAAACACTCGAAGATGATTTTCCATCCTGTGCATAAGTTCCAAATGAAGAGAACATTAGCACTACTAATAGAATGATCGAAATCATAGGATTTTTATTGTTCAAATTGTGATCTTTTTTCATTTCTGTTTGCATTTTTATCACCACCTACTGGCCTTTATTTCTGAAGTTTTTTAGAATGGGCTTCTTTAGTTTACTAATAAATATTAAGTTTCTTAAGAGGTTCCATGTCTTTGTTTTACACTGCTAATAGTATTATACAAAAGAAAAGAGATAAAGAAAGACTTAGTGGCGAAGAAATTAAGTGGTTCATTAATGGACTTCAAGACGGGAGTATCGCTGACTATCAAATGTCGGCACTTCTAATGGCCATTTACCTGAACGGGATGGATAAAATAGAAACGAGCGCTTTAACAGATGCCATGCTTTACTCAGGCAAAGTACTCGACTTTAAAGACAGGCATTTCATCGACAAACATTCTACTGGAGGAGTTGGCGATAAAACTTCTTTCATCTTAGCGCCAATTGCTCGAGCATGTGGTGTTTTTGTTCCCATGATAGCTGGACGTGGTTTAGGTCATACCGGCGGGACAATTGATAAGATTGAATCAGTAAAAAGTTTTAAAACTGATTTGTCTTTAGACGAGTTTCAAAAAATTCTAAAAGAAAAAGGATTAGTACTTATCGGTCAAACTGGTGAGATTGCTCCTGCTGATAAAAAGATTTATGCTCTTCGTGATGTCACTGGGACAATCGAATCAATTCCTCTCATTACTGCATCGATCATGAGTAAAAAACTTGCTGAAGGGGCCAGTGGAATTGTGATGGATATTAAAACTGGCGAAGGGGCTTTTATGCGTGAGCAAAAAAATGCGAAACTGCTTGCTAAATCGATCATTGAAACTGGCGTGCGCTTTAAGAAAAATATGATGACCATGATTACAGATATGAATGAGCCACTAGGTTTAATGATCGGTAATAGTTTAGAAATTATTGAGAGTGTTGAAACATTAAAAGGCAAAGGGCCAAAAGATTTAACAGATCTTTCAATCGCTCTTGCTGGCGGAATGGTTTATTTAGCAGGTCTTAGTAAGTCTCATCAGGATGGTATTAAAAAAGCGACTGAAGCACTTTACAGTGGAGCCGCACTTGAAGTTTTCAGAGATATGATAACGATGCAAGGTGGTGATGCCGACTTCATCAATGATTACTCTAAGCTTCCAATCGCCAAAAAACAAATTCCAGTACTCGCCACAAAAACTGGATTTGTGACAAAAATCTCTTGTAAAGAATTAGGTCTTCACTGCGTGAAACTCGGCGGTGGGCGAATGAAAGCTGAAGACAAAATCGATTTTGGAGTAGGAATTGTTCTTAATAAAAAAATTGGCGATGTCGTTAAAAAGGGTGAACCGCTCCTAACACTTTACTGCAATGAAAATCAAATGAAAATTGCCGAAGAAATTTCCGCTTCGATTTTAAAAACTGATATTGTGATAGCCAAAACTAAACCAGTTAAAAAGAAATTAATTAAAGATATTCAAATTAAAATTGTGAGAAAAAAATGAGTACAGCTGACCACAATCTCCATTTACAAAAAATAAAGGAAGCAGGCACTTATCTGAAATCCACTCTTCCAACTATTCCAAACACTGCCGTGGTACTAGGATCTGGTTTAGGTGAATTTGTTAATCACTTAACTGATAAAATCACAATTCCTTTTGAGAAAATTCCGCATTTTAAAATAACTAAAGTTGCAGGCCATAAAGGAGCACTGACTTATGGATTAATTGGAAATACTCCCGTTATTCTTTTACAAGGTCGTGTGCACGCATATGAAGGCCATGAGCAGTTAGATGTCGTTTTTGGAGTAAGAACGCTAGGAATTCTTGGAATTAAGAATGTCATTTTAACCAATGCTTCTGGTGGTATTAATTTAAGCTACAAGCCAGGTGACTTAGCTGTAATCACTGATCACTTGAATCTAACTGGAAAAAATCCTTTGATGGGTCCAAATCTCGAAGAGCTAGGACCACGTTTTCCAGATATGTGTGAAACTTATTGTCCACAAATCAACACTGTCCTGTTTGATGTAGCAAAGTCATTAAAGAAAAATCTGCAACAAGGAATTTATGCTGGAGTTTTAGGTCCAACTTATGAAACACCTGCAGAAATAAAAATGTTTAGAAATCTGGGCGCCGATATGGTTGGCATGTCCACAGTACCCGAGGCCATTGCTCTCCACCATATGGGGGTTCGGGTCGCAGGAATTTCTTGCATCACGAACATGGGGGCAGGTATTCTAAAACAAACATTAAAGCACGAAGATATAAAAGATGAAGCGCTTAAGGCACTTGGTTTCTTTACTGAACTTCTAACAATATCAATTCCAAAACTTGAGGCTTAATGTATGAGCAATCCAATTTATAAAACTCTTCGAGAAAAAGCGCTGGAAGTTTCAAAGCGTGCTCATGCTCCCTACTCTAATGCCTTTATCGGTTCGGCCATCGAAACAATGGATGGAAAAATTTATACCGGCTGTAATATCGAAAATTCAAGTTACGGTGGAACTGTTTGTGCAGAACGAGTGGCCATTTGGAAATGCATCTCAGAAGAAGGCCCTATTCCACTTAAGCGCGTTTATGTTTACTCCGCAGAAGGCTGGCCTCCATGTGGAATGTGCCGCCAAGTCATGAGCGAATTTGCTAGCGCGCAAACTGAAATCATTATTGGTAACAAAAATGGAGAAGAAAAAGTTTATAACTTTTCTGACTTAATGCCTTTGAGCTTCACTCCCGATTACCTGATAAAAAAATAGCGATCAAGGAAGAGTTGAATGATGACGAGTCTTAATTTTACTGAATTATTTTCTGTTACATTAATTCTCTTCTCTGTTATTGATATTCTTGGGGCAATTCCATTTATTGTTCAATTAAAAGAAAAATTCGGCCCACTACAGAGTGGAAAAATCACCTTGTTCTCTGGTGTAATTTTATTTCTTTTTCTCTTAGTAGGAGAATCAATCCTAAAACTTTTTGGAGTCGATGTTGAATCTTTCGCCATTGCTGGTGGACTCATCATGTTTCTTCTTGGTCTTGAAATGGTTTTAAATATCGAAATTTTTAAGCATGACCCTCATCAAGATTTTAACTCTCCTTTTGTTCCTCTCGTTTTCCCGTTAATTGCTGGTGCCGGGTCAATGACGACCTTAATCTCACTTAATGCGGAATTTGAAAAAATTAATATAGTGCTCGGGCTGCTCGTAAATCTAGTCTTCGTTTACTTTGTTCTTCGCTCATCGCGATTTATCACAAAATATATCGGCCCAGCTGGAAGTGTTATTCTTAGAAAATTCTTTGGAACCATTCTACTTGCGATGGCAATTAAACTAATACGAAAAAATTTCGTTGGAATGTAAAGTTTAATAGCATCTTGGAATTCGCATCACAAATGCCGTTGGCATTGAATCTTTGACATTTATCCTTCCGCCATGGGATTTTAGTGTTTGACCACAAAAGTAAAGACCAATACCAAAATTTTCATTTTTATCTTTTTTAGACGAAATAAAAGGTTCGAAAATTCTTTTTCGAAGCTCTATTGGAATCATTGGTGAGTTATTCACAAATTCAAAAATAATTTCATCACCTTCTAAAAGACAATCTAATTTCATTTCTGCAATCTGAAACGGTTCCATTGCCTCCTCAGAATTTTTTCTAAGGTTTGATATGACTTGATTGAATAAAACGACATCAGAGCGAATAAAGACGTCGTCAGCTTTCTCAATTAAATTTCTTATGGGCAGTCCGACCTGAAGTGATTCTAAAACTTCAATGAATTGTTTAATGGAATATTTTTTAAGATAAACTTCCTTATGCCCTCTTACCTGCGAGCGTACTCCAAAAACTAGTCGTGCAAGATAATTTAAATCCTCTCGAACATCTGCAAGTTTATTTTTTAGCCCCTGCTCTTTTTCATCTAAACGATTTTCAATTAATTCTAACCTTGAAAGCGAACGATTTAGCGGATCTACAATTTCATGCATAAGAATAGAAGTAATTTCTCCCATCATGGAAAAATTTGATTCACGTCTTTTCATTTTGCAAAATTCAATCGCACGATTGGCTGCACTTAAAATCTCGTCGGGGCTGCATCTTTTTTCTAAAAATGAATAAACGCCATATTGCACAGATTGTATTGCAAGTTCTTTGGTTGCATACCCAGTTAAAAGAATAATGGGGATTTGTAATTTTTTTTCAAATAAATGTTTCGCGAGCTCAATACCATCGCCATCATCCATTTTATAATCAGAAATAATAACATGATAGTCATTGCTTTCTAAAAGCTTAATCGCGGTGTTAGCAGATGAAGCTTGATCAATTCTTCCAAGTGCGCCTAAAAGTTCCGTATAAAACCCTAAAAGGGTTTCATCATTTTCAACAATTAAAATGGCACTACTCAAATATGTCTCGTTTGTTAACTATTTTATTGGGAGTGTTCTCTATCTCCGTTGGATCATATATATATCCATGCCCCTTCTTTGTAATAATCATCCCTGAAAATTCACCTAATTTTCGTCTCAAGATACTCAAGTGTGTGTCTAGAGTTGTCGAATTTATTCCTGGTGCATGCCAGATTTGCTCCATAATCTCTTCTCTAGAAACTAGCTTTCTTTCAAATCTGGCCAGGTATCTAAGAACTCGGTACTCTTTATTTTGCAATTGTATTTCTTGATCATTTATTTTGATAACCATTAAATCATCATCAAAGGTGATATTATCCCGCTGTTCCGTATGTCCCATTTTCAAACGAACTTTTGCTTTAGCAATTTTATTTTTTATACGGGCAATTAACTCTGCGTTGCTAATGGGTTTAACTATAAAATCTTCTGCCCCAAAATTTAGTGCTTCAATTAAATTACGTTCAAGATACTCGCCTGTTATCATAATCACAGGAGTTAGAGGTTTCGCCGCCCTTAAATTTTTAAGTACTTCTAGGCCGTTTAAAACGGGCATATTCCAATCGAGCAGAACTAAATCACAATTAAAATTAGGAATCGTTTTAATCGCTTCTTCTGGGCTACTGTACAGCTCAAGTTCAAATTCGTGCTCCAAGACTTCTGTATACAATTTCAAATTTTTGGTTAAATCGTCGACAATAACAACTTTCATGCAACCACCTAAATAAAAAATTCTCAATAAATACAAAAAGTTACTTAATAAAAATTTTAAATGAATCATCGGAATTATAAAAAGACTTTATCTTTAAAAAATCTTGAGTTTTAAAAAAGATAAATAAAATTAGGCCGTTAGAATAATTTGAATAAAAAAATTTGGTGGGCGTTGAGGGGTTCGAACCCCCGACATCCACCTTGTAAGGGTGGCGCTCTCCCAGCTGAGCTAAACGCCCAAATTTTTCGGTTATTGAAATTTAAGGCAACGATGTCTTTTAGTCAAATATTTTTTTTAAGAATTTTCCTAAGTCTTTTTAGTTTGGAAAGCAATTTAAAATCGGTAGATGTTTTAAAAAAGTCCTTATAAATTTCTCATTACGAACAATGAATTGTGGGCTATAAAAGAAGCCAATTCATTCTTCACAATTAAGGAGCTATTATCATGCGCTTTTATACTATCGCAACATCTCTACTCCTTTCATTGGCAACATCGGCGCTTGCTTGTGCTCCTGAGCGCACTCTTCTAAAAAGTAATACATGTGCTGAGCTTAAATGGGTCTACGGACCTTTTTTAAATCAATATAACGAAGCAATTGTGACATTGAATCCACTAAACGAAAGTGACAACACTACTCCAAGCAAAATTAAGATTATTCCTTGGATGGTTATGGCCGGTCATGAACATGGATCGCGACCGGTGACTCAAACAAATATTTCAGATAATGAATTCCGTGTTGAAAAAATATATTTTATGGGTGGAATGATGGGGACTTGGTACTTAAAAGTGCAAGCTCTTGAAAATAACGGAACGTTAAAAGAAGAGATTAAGATACCAGTGGAATTTTAATGAAAAGCTTTATCTTATTATCTCTATTATTTACTCAACCACTTTTTGCCAATCTTGGAAAAATAGAACAAAAAGATTTTTTAAATAACACAGGAAACCATCAATATAAAGTTCTGGTTTTTTTAAATAAAAACTGCCCATGCACGAACTTTAATGCCGAATATTTAAATGAATTACAAAAGACTTATACTAACGTCGATTTTATTGGCGTTCATTCATTAAAGTCAGCTTCAGATGAAGATGTGGCAAGATATGCAAAAGAGAAAAATTTCAACTTTACAGTAATTAACGATAAAGATCTAAAAATTGCTGATCTCGTACGTGCCAATCGCACTCCTCAAACAATTATCATTAATGCAAAAAATTCAGAAATTGTTTACTCTGGTGGTCTTACTAACCGCACTCAACCAAAAGAAGCTGATCAATTTTATTTAAAAGACTCACTAGAAGAAATAAAATTAACAAATAACCTATCTCCAAAAAGCTTTCGCTCACTAGGATGTGCCATTGTTCGTTAAAAAAGTTTTGCTATTTATTTCTTTTTTAGCTTTCTCCTCATGCGGTAAGCCACCTATACTAAATAAGCTGAATATTCTTCCAGAAATAAAAATTTTCTCGGCCCAAAAAACTGATATAAAAATGACTAGTCAGTGGATAATTCCTCCGACTTCGATTGATGATCTAAGTGCCATCGATATCAGTTTTTCTAAAGAAATTGGTGAATATACTCTTGAAGCAGAACTCTATATGCCTGAACATCACCATGGATCAAGTCCGATTGTTATAGAAAAAGATCGCCTCGATTCAAAGCTCTATCACTTAACGGAGCTTTCACTTTTTATGACTGGCCACTGGACTCTCACCATAAGACTAATGGACGACAAACAAGAGATTGAGACATGGATAATAGATATTCATTTAAATTAATACTTTTATTTTTTGTCAGTAAATCCTACGCTTCATCATGTTGTGGTGGTGGGGGAAGCTCACATAAATTAATTATCGCTGATAATAAGCGCGAATTAGCTTTTTCCCAAAGCTTTAAAGACAACTTAGGTGAAACAAATAAAGATGGAGCGGCCTCATTTAATCCTAGAAAAATAAAAGATCAGTCCTTTACTCAGACTATCGAATATAAAGAATTAATCACAGACCGCTCACAAATTGGATTTTCGTTTTTTTATCAGGAAAAAAATCTTTATAAAACCGGTGTGACTGCCAAGAAATCTGGCCCTGGTGATTTGAGCTTCTCCTACAATTATGAAATGCTCCCAGAGCGTTTTTATTCCGCTTATATGCCAAGAGTATTCACAGGTGTTCGTTTGAACTACCCATTTGGGAAAAACCTCTATAATTCAAAAGAACCACTAAAAGTTGATGTCATCGGGAGTGGCCAAAAGACGATAGGTGCAACAATCGTAGCGGTAAAAAATGGCTGGATAGGAAGTCTTCTTCCAACATTTGTGCCTAAAAATTCAGCAACACCTCATTATTGGATTAACACATTAGGAATTAGTAAAAGCACTGTTTTTGATGCCATCACGCTAGGAGGAGGGGCAAACTGGAATTACACCTCTAATAAGCGCAGACTTGCTAATAAAATTCAAAATTGGGATGCGATTGTATTTGGTAATTATCAGATCTTTAATCAATATAATTTAGGTCTAAACTATACAGATAACACCCTTATCGGGAAAAGCGTAAACTCTCCCTTGTCCAGAGAAATTATGTTTACTCTTTCTTACTTTGAAACACTTTAAGTTCTTCCATTAAGCTCTCATGGAAATTTTACAGGTTTCCTTTTAGGCCCTTGTCATCAAGGCTTTAAAACAGTAAATGAAGTCACCAGAAATCTTTAAGGAGTAGGCAATGAGAGCAATTTTAACTGCAATAGTTTTTTCACTATCATTAACGGCATTTGCAAAAGTTACAGCACTTGAAGGTGCAAAAACTCTTGTTGCTGGTGGAACATATTTAGGTCAAAAATGTAAAGTTGAAGTTACTCATGGAACAGATTCTTCTCGTTTTGAAGTTTCAAGTGAATATGGTTCAGATTCTTTTACTGTAATGAACGCTGAAAGCGGTAGCCGTTATGCCGCTTCTTACGATGCAGTAAAAGGTGAGTTAGCCGCTACTACATCTCTAAATTTTCCAAGACACTATAATGGTGGGTCAAAATCTCTTTACGTTAAGAAAGAAGTTAATGGTTCTGTAACTGCTTCAATTTCACAAACTCTCTTAGATGTTCGTGGAAATGACAACAGCACATTCATTACGTGTACTTTCACAAAATAATTTAGACAAAATGAATGAGGCCCAAGATTTCTCAAGGGCCTCATATAAAATCATTTTATTTTATTAAAATTAATTAGCTACTTCTAACGATCGATCGCCATCGATAATTTTTAAATTGCCTCCAACAACTTCCATGAATTTTTCTGGTTGTTGAAGATCAAGAGCAATCTTTAAAACTTCTTCTGCTGACTCACAAGGCTTCACGTCAATTCCAGCTTTGATTTCATCTGGAACTTCCACTAAATCTTTTACGTTTTTGGCCGGTATCACTACAGTTTTAATTCCTGCATGCTTCGCTGCTAATAATTTTTCTTTTAATCCACCAATTGGTAAAACTCTTCCACGAAGTGTAACTTCACCAGTCATCGCTACATCTTGGCGAACTTTAATTCCCGAGATTGCAGATGTTAGGGCCGTTACCATTGTTACACCCGCAGAAGGTCCATCTTTTGGAGTAGCACCTTCTGGTACGTGAATATGGATATCATTTTTATTATACCATTCAGCTGGAATTCCAAGACGTGGAGAAATTGAGCGAACATAAGAAAGTGCGGCTTTCGCTGACTCTTGCATTACTTCACCTAGTTTTCCCGTGATTTGGATTTTTCCATTTCCTTCAACAGTGACAACTTCAATATGTAGAAGTTCGCCACCAACTGAAGTCCACGCTAGACCATTAACAAGACCAATTTGTGGTTCATGTTCAATATCTGTGTGGTCAAATCTTTTAGGGCCAAGATATTTAGCAAGTTGTTTTGAAGTGACGGTAAACTTCTTCCCTGCAGTTACATCTTTGGTCACTACTTCTGTCGCAATTTTTCTAACAACGGTATTTAAGAGTCTTTCGAACTCACGAACACCAGCTTCTTTAGTCCATCCACGAACGATTTCCACCATTGTAGGATCAGACATCTGTACTTCATGTTCTGTTAAACCGTTGCCCTTAACTGCTTTTTTCAGAAGATAACGTTTTCCAATTTCCAGCTTCTCTTGTGGAGTGTAACCAGAAAGATGGATAATTTCCATTCTGTCACGAAGTGGTCCCGGAATTCTCGAGAGGTCGTTCGCAGTCATAATGAACATTACTTTTGATAAATCGTATTCAACTTCAATATAGTGATCGGCAAAAGATTTGTTTTGCTCAGGATCTAATACTTCAAGCATTGCTGAAGCTGGATCACCGCGCATATCAGATGACATTTTGTCGATCTCATCTAGTAAAATAACAGGGTTTGATGTTCCCGCTTTTTTAAGCGCCATCATAATTTTCCCTGGCATAGCTCCAACATAAGTTCTTCTGTGACCTCTAATTTCAGATTCATCACGAACACCACCCAAAGCAATTCTTTGGAATGAGCGTCCCAGTGATTCTGCTAGAGATTTTGCAATTGAAGTTTTACCAACCCCTGGAGGACCAGACAAACAAAGAATTGTTCCCTTACCTTCTTCTTTCAGAAGAGATCTAACTGCAAGGTACTCAACAATTCGCTCTTTTACATCTTTCATCCCGAAGTGATGATCGTCTAAGATTTCTTTTGCACGTGCAACAGAGTTATTATCAGTTGTGTACTCATCCCATGGAAGATTGATCATCCAATCAACATAGTTTCTAACAACCGCAGCTTCTGCTGACATTGGCGACATTGATTTTAATTTTCTAATTTCTTTTAATGTTTTTTCACGAGCTTCATCTGGCATCTTCTTCTTTGCTAAGCGTTCTTCCATTTCTTGTAAATCAGATTTGCCGTCATCTTTTTGGCCTAATTCTTTTTGAATCGCGTTCATTTGCTCATTTAGGTAGTACTCTTTTTGAGATTTTTCCATTTGAGTTTTTACACGTGTTCTAATTCTTCTTTCAACATTGATGATTTCGATTTCACCTTGCATTTTTTCTAAAAGAAGTTCTAATCTCTTCTCTACATCAAACGCTTCAAGAATTTCTTGTTTTTCAGGAATTTTCATCGTCAGGTGTGCCACAATGATATCCGCTAAGCGAGAAGGATCTGTGATTGATGAAATGCTCATTAATAATTCAGGTGGAATTCTCTTATTTAATTTTACGTATTGCTCGAAAACAGTTTTGATACTTCTAATTGTTGCTTCAAAAGCTTCCGCATCTTTCTCAGGTGCCTGGCACTTTTCAACTTCAGCATAATAACCTGATTCAGAATTTTCAAACGTTTTGATTTTTGCTCTGTACTTCCCTTCAATTAATACCTTTACAGTATTGTCGGGGAGGCGAAGCATTTGAATGATGTTAACTACTGTTCCAACATCATAGACATCTTCTCTGTCAGGGTTTAAAACACTCGCATCTTTTTGTGTAATTAGAAAAATTTCATTATTGTTCTTTTGAGCTTCCTCTAAAGCAGCAATGGATTTTTCTCTTCCTACAAAAAGGGGAACAACCATGTGAGGAAAAATGATCATGTCTCGTAAAGGTAAGAGTGGAAATTTTTTCGCACCAACTTTACCGTCGCCTTTCACACCATCTTTCGCGCCGTCTTTTTTACTATCAGACCAACCTTGAGACATAGTACCTCCTGCACTATCGAACTTTCACTCCTTAAGATTTTTTGGGTCACTACTTGACTCCTATTCACCTTAGAAGGGCCTTATTTAAATTGTGACTTAATTTAAAACTTTCCACAAAGCTTTTTTCCAAAAGGGAAAAAGACACCCTAAACCATCTCAATTTATCTCATTTTTATCGCTTTTATCTTTCTAGTTTCAATAGTTTAATAAATGTATCACCCTGTAAGAAATTTTTTATTGAAGAAAATAAAAAAACTCGACCTATTTATTTCCGAGTCGCAAACTCTGTTATTTAGCATTCTTGTGCAAATCCAGAAAGTCAGTATAAGCTACTTTTATAAAATGGCTCCGCTTCTTAATCATCGCGACCTAAAAATATTTTTTCATTGGGGTTTTTATGTCTAATCTCTTTCCTTACCTGCATGGCTTTACCGATACCGAACAAGAGCGACTTAGAAAGCAGGCCCGCTTTGCAGAACAAAGCGTTTACAAAAATATCAATTTTTCCGAGGTAAATCATCTACTAGAAGTCGGATGTGGTGTTGGTGCTCAATCAGAAATTTTACTTCGGAGGTATCCGGAATTAAAAATTACAGGAATCGATTTGAGCGAAAAGCAACTTAACACAGCTATAAATACTCACGCCGCCAATCCTCTAGCAAAAAATCGTATTGCCTTACAGCAGATGGATGCTAGTAAAATGAGCTTTAAAGACAATGAATTTGATGGTGCGTTTTTGTGCTGGATTCTTGAACATGTACCTGATCCTTTAAAAGTTCTATCAGAGGTTAAGCGCGTACTTCATCCTGGTGCTACGATTTATATTACTGAAGTCATGAATAGTTCCTTTTTTTTGAATCCCTACTCCCCTAATGTTTGGAAATATTGGATGGCGTTTAACGACTATCAATACGACAATGCTGGCGATCCCTTTGTTGGGGCCAAACTTGGAAATTTTTTAACTCAAATCGGCTTCAACAATGTCGAGACAGAAGTTATCACCTGGCATTTAGATAATCGCAGACCTCAAAAGAGAAAAGAATTTATAGATTATTGGACAGAACTGCTTCTATCTGCCAGCGAACAATTGGTTAAAGCAAATTATGTTACTAACGATGTTGTAGAGCTTATGAAAATAGAAATGGAAAAAGTTTCAAGTGACCCTAATGCTGTGTTTTTGTACTCGTTTATGCAAGCAAATGCGAAAGCATAACTCACTCATTTTAGTCTGTTATTTTTTATTATAAAAAAGCTCATTTATTCCGATAAATATCGCGAGTTATTCCCTTTGGTATTATTAGGAAGGAGCATTAAAATGAAAAACAAATATCTCGTTATTCCGATTGCTACCGCATTTTTTCTAGCATCATGTGCAAAACATAAAATTCAAGAAGTCCCAGAAACACAAGTTGCTGGCAATGAGTACACACACGCCAGCGATCGAGCGCCAACATCATCTATTGATAAAGAAAACTTAGAGTTCATGGTGCAAAAACTTTTGGATTCAAATAAACCAGAAGAAGAATTTTTAAAATTTTTGGATGATCGCAAAGATATTTACCTAAGAGCATGGAGCTATGTAAGTTTATTTGACAAAGAAGTTCTGGAAGCTGCTGAGAAAAATCAGGAGCATAACTTAAATGATTCTGTCCCTTACAAAAAGCTTCTGGCCCTTTGGAATATTGCTCAAAGAACAGAAGAAAAATTAACTTATTTCTATGTCCGTCTAGTGCAAATTTCTTACGACAAATCTGAAGCAAAAGAAAAAAGAGATCGTGCTAAAAAAGTACGATTATCATTTAAACGTGCTCTCGATTCTAAAAATCCTGTTCTTCAATTGGCCTTCCAGGAACTTCGTGATCATATTGCTGAAGAATTAAGAGAATTAAGAGGATTATCAAAAACGGATGGAGTCGTTCCGACTTCGATTGACGTTGTTGCAACAATCAGGGCCAATCGTGCCAAGATGATTAAAGATGGATTTAAGGGAATTGATCGCGTTGATGAAATCAATAATAAAGTTGAAGCCGAAGCTGAAAAAATTCAATTAGAAAATGAGTCTGGCCGTGTACCAAATGCACTTACTTTTGAACCAGGAATAGGACCGACTGGAAATATCATGGGGAAAATTTTCCCGAAAAATGTTTGGGCACTAACTTATGACGATGGACCAAGTCCAGTTACAACTCCAATTATATTAAAAAATTTAGAGACTCTTGGTCATAAAGCTACATTCTTCTGGCTTGCTCAGCATGTTTTAAAAAATCAAACAATTGTTGATGATGCAAAAGCAAAAGGCATGGCCCTAGCAAACCACTCTTGGTCACACGCACAGTTAACTAAACTTGATGATGCTGGACTTAATAAAGAAATTTTACAATCGTCAGATGCTGAAGAAAAAGCATACGGACACCCAATTCGCTTTTTTAGATGTCCTTATGGTGCAGGAAATTCTGTTTCGAAAATCAGAGGAATTATTGCCAAAAAAAATATGATCCATGCATTTTGGAACGTTGACACCTTAGACTGGCAGGACAAAGATCCAGATTCAATTGTTCGCCGTGCTCAAGCACAAATGAAGGCAAACGGACGCGGAGTTGTACTTTTTCACGACATCCACCAACAATCAGTGATTGCTTCAAAAAAACTTTTAGAATGGTCAAATACCTTCAAAGGGACCCCTGAAGAAATTCGCTGGGTAACATTGCCTGAAATCGTCGACGAAATGAATGCGGGAAAATAAGATTAAAAACCTAAACCGAAAAAACCTATCTCTTAAACCGAGTTAGGTTTTTTATTTATAAAAAACTTACATTTCCCCCTCAAAGCCAAGCATTTCATTGATAAAACATTACTTTTATGAAAAAACTATAGACTATGATTTATAGTTTTGACTTTGTCATCTCTAGAACTTAAATCATTAAAAATTTTTAATTTAAAAAGTAGAATTTATCTTATGGCAAAAAACTTAGCCCCTTTAGCTCTTTCTCTAATTTTTTCCTTCCTATTTTTAGCTGCATGTAAAGAGGCTAAAATAGTAAATACTATTTCTGCATACGACTCATCTTTGGTCGAAGTAAAAAATGAGTCACTTGAGCCAGAAGTACAAACTCCAACAAGACCAAATGAAACTGACACTCTTTCAGAAGATAAATTTGACCTTGCTGAACCCACAAACTCAGAGAGCGGTGAAGAGCTTACTCTATGGGCAACGAATTATTATTTACCAGAATTTAAAGATGGTTCAGGTGATATTGCCATACGTGATATGGATGGAAATGAATTAGGTCCCAAGCTATCAACCGCAGATTGGTGCAACAGTGCCCTTGAGGGATCAGTTCGTATTATTGACATTGAAGGAAAAGCGACAACGTACAATTATCATGGTGTAACTGATATTCACATGGTTGATTGCTCTAGCGTGTTTTCTCTTAAGGTAGGAAGCACTAAATTTAGAAAAGCCTATGGCCCTTATGGAGATGGTATTGATGATTATATGCTTGCTCCTTATCGCACAATTGCTACTGACCCTACTACGATTGCAACAGGAACTGTTCTCTATATTCCCGAGGCAAGAGGCGCGATAATCCCACTAAAAGATGGAACTACTATTGTTCATGATGGGTATTTTTTTGCGGCCGATAAGGGCGGTGCAATTAAAACTAATCATATTGACGTTTTTACTAGCGCTCATCAAAAGCCCGTCTTCTTTCCTTGGATAAAAAGTAATTCCAGAAAAACATTTAAAGCTATCGTTATAAATAACTCAAAAGTAAAAGAATATTTGATGAGTCTTCATCATCTTCACAAAGAAGAAACTGCAAATTCAACTAATGCATTAAAAAATTATTTTTTCAAGCTTTAAGCTGATTCAATTTTTTTCTTAGCTGTCGTTACCGGCTCTTCCTTCTTAACTTCACGAGGCCCCTCAACTACCGTTGGAGCAGACTTACCAAGAATGGAATCTTTCGTTACTACTACTTTGCAAACTTTTTCATTTCCTGGCACTTCATACATCACATCAAGCATAGTCTGTTCTAGAATGGCACGAAGTCCACGTGCTCCAGTTCTACGATCTAATGCCTGTCTGGCAACTTCTTTTAGTGCATCATCATCGAACTCAAGCTTAATTCCTTCAATATCAAAAAGTTTTTGATATTGTTTTGTGAGAGCATTTTTTGGCTCTGTTAGAATTTGAATTAATGCTCTTTCATCTAACTCTGAAAGCATGGCATTTACGGGAAGACGTCCGATAAACTCTGGAATTAGACCAAATTTTGTTAGATCTTCTGGCTCAATTCCACCGAACTGCTCTATAACTGATTTACCATCATCTTTTTTCACTTGTGTAGAAGCTTGATTTCCAAGTCCCATTGGGCGCTTTGTTGTTCGCTTCTCGATAATTTTATCAAGACCAACGAATGCTCCCGCACAGATAAAGAGAATATTTCTCGTATCAACTTGAATGAATTCCTGTTGCGGATGTTTTCTGCCACCTTTTGGTGGAATTGAAGCAACTGTCCCTTCAACAATTTTTAAAAGTGCTTGCTGAACCCCTTCACCAGAAACGTCACGAGTGATTGATGGGTTTTCAGACTTTCTGGCAATCTTATCGATCTCGTCGATATAAACGATCCCGCGTTGAGCGCGCTCAACATCGAAGTCACAATTTTGTAAAAGATTTAAAATAATATTTTCAACATCCTCACCAACATATCCAGCTTCTGTTAAAGAAGTTGCATCTGCAATGGCAAATGGAACATTTAAAAACTTCGCTAGCGATTGCGCGATTAATGTTTTACCAGAACCAGTAGGCCCAGCTAAAAGAATATTAGATTTAGCGAGTTCAATCGCATCGTTCTTTCTTGGATCACTTGGTCTATGAGCAATACGTTTATAGTGGTTATGAACCGCAACTGATATAATTTTTTTCGCACGATCTTGCCCAATAACATATTGATCAAGATGCGCTTTAATCTCTGCTGGCTTTGGAACGTTATCCACAACTGATTTTTGATTCGACTTTGCAGTATCTTCAAAAATAATATCATTACATAACTCAATACATTCATCACAAATGTAGACACCAGGCCCTGCGATTAATTTTTTAACTTCCTTTTGTGATTTGCCACAAAAGTTACAGTGAAGTGCACTTCCAAAACTGTTTTTTTCTTTGCTCATTTTCTATCCTTATAATCTAAGACCTACTCATTAACCTTTAATTGTAGCTTTATGTCCTGTTCTCTCAATAACCTGATCAATTAATCCCATTTCTTTTGCTTTAAACGGGTTTAAATAATTATCGCGATCTGTTTCTTTTTCAATACGATCCATCGTCATACCAGCGCTCGTATGCTTCACATAGATCCCATTTAACTGTTTCTTTAAATCCTGAATCTCGTTGGCTTGAATTTGAATGTCTGATGCCTGTCCACGCGCTCCACCTAATGGTTGGTGGATCATGATACGCGAATGTGGCATTGAATATCTATGCCCAGGGTGTCCAGCTGTTAAAAGAAGGGACCCCATTGAAGCGGCCATCCCTACACAGTAGGTATAAACCGGACAAGTAATGTGTTGCATGAGATCATAAATCCCAAGACCAGCGTACACCGAACCTCCAGGGCTATTAATATAAAAATGAATTGGCGCCTCTGGATCAGATTGCTCCATAAACAGCATCTGAGCGATTAAAAGATTTGCCACAGTATCGTTTACTTCTGTCCCCAAAAACACAATACGATCAAGAAGAAGTCTTGAATAAATATCATACTGTCTCTCGCCGCGAGCCGTTTGCTCAATAACGATAGGATTTGGAATGTAGGCTTTTGGGTTCATGGTTTCTCCATTTGTAAACGTTACCTTGTAGACTTTGTTGGTGTCCAAAAAAGCGTATAATTTTCCTTCCTTATCGGAAAAATCTTGAAAACCATTAAAAGATTTAAGAGTTTTTTTGCGCCGAAGTAGTTCGGTAAATCCTTTTAAGTATGCGTTATTTCATTCATTTTTTCTTGCTCTAAAAACTTTTTAACTAGACCTTTGGCCGATGGTTCTTTAAAGTCTAGGGATCAAATTACTAATACTAAACTTTTTTAGGAGGATTCAATATGTCTCGTTTAGTTGGAAAAACTGCCCCAGACTTTACTGCTGACGCTCTAGTAAATGGAGAGATCAAACAAATCAATTTCCATAAAGACTTCGCTGGAAAGTGGAAAGTTCTCTATTTTTACCCATTAGATTTTACATTTGTCTGTCCAACTGAAATTACAGCTTTTGATGATGCTGTTGCGAAATTCAAAGAATTAAACTGTGAATTAGTAGCTTGTTCAGTTGATTCGGCATTCACTCACTTGGCTTGGACTCAAGTTGAAAGAAACAAAGGTGGTCTTGGAAAAATGCACCATCCTATGGTTGCAGACTTATCTAAAAACATCGCGCGCGACTATGAAGTCCTTGCGGGAGATGCGGTTGCCCTTCGTGGGGTATTCGTTATCGACGATAAAAATATTATTCAAACTGCTACAGTTAATAACCTTTCTGTAGGAAGAAATGTCGAAGAAGTGCTAAGAACCGTTGAAGCTTACCAATACACAGCTAAGCATGGTGAAGTTTGCCCTGCAGGCTGGACAAAAGGTGCAGCCACAATGAAAGCTGACCCAAAAGGATCACAAGAATATTTCAAAACACTTAAGTAATTAAGGCGCAAAAGGGGGCAAAAGCCCCCTTTTTTTCTAAATATCTTTTTCTTACATCTTACTTTCCCTATAAAAATTGCCATTCTCATTGGAGAAACACCAAGGAAAAATTTCACACCGTTTTTATTATTTTTACAACTCGCCACTTTCAATAGATATTCCCGAAAAAATAATTGGGGAAACGTTCTGGGGAGATCAAGAGTTATGAACAGCGAATCAGGCAGGGGAAAAGAGACGGGAGAAAATGTAACTTCTCTTGAGTCTTTTAGAAAAGCAAAAGTGGAAAATAGTTTTTCTGATTACTTAAAAGTTTTAAGTTTCAATGATCTTATGAATGAAAGCGAACATCTAATCCGTGAGATGAAATCTGAAAATGAATCTCAGGATATTTTCTCTAAGACGAAAGTCATGATGAACGAATTTACGTCTAGGCTAGAGAAAGAATCAAAACAATTTGCAACGGCCGTTCGTGAATTAACTCATGGACTAGATGACAAATCAAAGAACTAAAAATGTTTTTAGTGCCTTGAAAAATAATCAAGGCACCCCCTCTTACATTAATTCTAAAACTTGTGGATTCTTTTTAATTATTAAAATTTTAAGCGCAGTTATATATCTTTCAAACGAATCAACATCATTATAATTCTTTAAAACGCTAACCGCTTCATGGGCAATTTCAGTAAATTCTTTATCTCCAAAAATCTCACGCTCCGGAACAGTTTTCCACAGTTCGTCTGATAAAGCTTTTTCCTCAATCGTTTGTGGATTAGTAATAATCTTCTTTAGTTTAGAAGGTGGAATTTTCCCTCCTCCCACTTTGTATTCAGCGTAGAGTTTATCAACCATTCTCTGCTCAAATTTTTTAAATTTGCTTAAAATCTTTTTTTCTTCAGCAGGAGAAGATTTAGCAATTAAATCAGCAATTGACTCTTGGAACTGTTTATAGATCTCCACGAATTCATCGTTACCGACAGCACGCTTTAAGCCTAGGATCTGTCTGGCCTGGCTTCTATAACTTTCATACATCAATCTGGCACGCGCCTGATAAATGCGCTTTAAAATTTGTCCTTCACTAAAATATGAAAGTCCCAACCACTTTTTTCCCCCCACATATGGAGCTCCTTGTCCTTGGAAAAGATAGGGCAGCTCTCTTTTTAGAAGTGGAATTTCTGTGAATATTGCAGTCAAATCTTCTGCATTTTTTTCTAAAAAAGCTTTAAAAGCTTCCTCTCCTGGTTCAAGGTTTTTTAAGCCTTGTTCAAGATTTAAAATCTTTTCAGAATTTTTAGCGAGAGATTCATAACGAAGTTTTAAATACCAATCCTTCATACCAGAAAGCACAGGAATACGACCAACTCTTTCAGGCTCCCCCATGGCGGCCATCAATCTATTTGCTTTTTCTAATTTCGCACCTGAATAATGAGAAAGGATTCGATTTAACTCGTTTTTATTTCCACCCAAATATTCTGAAACAGTTTGAGCAGTTTTGCGATCAATAAGCGAAACTGATTCGTTAACAGCAACACGTCCAACTTCTCGAGCAATTAAGAAGCTTTTGCGATAATTTTTTAATGATTGAAGAACTTTATCCCTTTCAATGACATAAGTAGTGGCATCAAAAGTTCCATTTTTTAAAAGTGCTCTCAACTTCGCTAATTTTTCTTGAAGAGTAACTACTTTCTTTGCATCAAGGCCAGCACCTTTTCCTACTGTATCTAATTCAACGAGATATCGAGCAGCTCGAATTTCTTCCTCGATGGCAATTTTTCGAACTAATTTTTTAAATGAAACTTTTCCAGTTGATTTAGCAGCATTTTCAACGGCAATTTTTGACAATTTCGCACCATAAGTTAACGATCTAACTCCAACACCTACAAGTGGAAGTACGTTCATAGTCTCAAAAGCTGTCCAGCCCCAGCTCTGAAATAATTCTTCATTAGAGTTCATATTAGCAAACCCTAAACCTTCCATATCTTTAACAAAGCTAACAGCAAGATCAGAATCCAATTTACGATTGCGTGAATGAACAACTACATCTGTCTGCA
>JACCDN010818111.1_pt1 | contig 57494 bp, 47 predicted proteins | sample 7441691 | NCBI WGS metagenome assembly JACCDN01 (sample SAMN15323439, study PRJNA562643) | freshwater metagenome | isolation source: river surface water | place: USA:Blue River Watershed | collected 2017-08-16 | reverse complement strand
TGCATCTGAATAAGTTGCCATTAACAGTTAATGGCAAAGTAGATCGGCAAAGCTTGCCTGCGCCCCAGTTCAAAGCAGCAAATACATTTATTGCGCCACGAAATGAGCTTGAGGAACAGTTATGCCAAATTTATGGTGAAGTTTTGGGGGCGGATTCCGCTAAAATTTCAGTCGATGCTGATTTTTTTAGCTTGGGTGGAAATAGTATTTTAGCTATAAAGCTTATGCAAAAAGTTAACATGCAATTTGGCACTAGCTTAGTGGTTGCTGAGTTTTTAATTAATCGGACTATTTTGAAACTAGCTCAACGGCTTATCAAAAATCCATCAGTTTATCAGCCGATAATCAAGTTAAATCAAACTATTAATCGACAGAATTTATTTATGGTTCACCCGGCACATGCAGGTAGTGAAGTTTATCAAGAATTGGCGTCCCAATTATCCACACAATTTTGTTGCTATGGTGTTGAATCGTATAATTTGAACATGACCTCTAAAATTGATTCGCTACATCAATTAGCACTATATTATTTAAATCATATTCAACAAATAATGCAGGAAACTGGGCAGCATAAATATAATTTATTTGGATGGTCATTTGGTGGTCAGATTTGTTTAGAAATTGCAGCAATTTTGGAGCAAAGAGGCGTAACTGATATAACAGTTTATTTACTTGATTCAGTTTTGCCGGATGAGACTATTGTTAGGTTACGTGGTAACCAAGATCAGCCTTTAATATTAGAAGAACTACCTGGCAATATGCATGAGCTAAATAGTGAATATTTAACTAAGGTCCTGGCTAATCTAGAGTTGGAAAATCAATTACTAAATCAGGATATTTCTCAAAGATTAAACATTAGTAAGGTAATCTTATTCAAAGCCTTATTACCCGATACCAATTTTGAGCAAGAGAATTTTAGCCTTCTAAAAAATTATTTAGTTAACTTAGCTCAAAATAACTTGGAGAAAGTAATTGATGATTTGCATCAGTTAACCATAATCAAGTTAATGACTAGTCATAACAAAATTATTGGTTGTCATGAAGAAATTGTAAGCTCAATTCTGACTATTTGATTAGCCTTATCCTTATATATTAAATAAAAGAGAAGTGTTCAATTTTAAATTTAGTACTGAAGTAGCATATTTTTTATGCTACTCGGCCCAAGGATTGGCTACGAAACAAATTTATTTTAACGGATTAAAAAATCCGTTAAAATAAATTTTTAAAACTTACTTATTAGTGTGTTATAATGTGGTTCTGGCGATGGAGTTCGCCATGTGTCAATTATTCTGATCTCAACCGCAGTAATGCTAATGACTCCTACAATTAAATAAAATACTTTATTGAGTTGTGGAGATTAGTCGTGTCTATTTATACAAAATACCCTCATCCAAAATTGCATAGAAGAGTTCGCCATTTAAATAATCGCGATATGGCAATATTATTTGGCGTATTTATTGGTGCATTTGTTGCCATTTATGGTTTAACAGTTGGCCATTTTTCAAGTATTGCAGTTCTTGGATCTGCATTCGGCCATAGCCTAAGCTTTAAATTTTTGGCAGTAATTTTAAGTGCTGGAACCTTTGGCAACTTATTGAGTTATGTTGGATCTTGCATTGATATTATTACTAACCATCGGACAATATTTGATTTAATCAATAAAAAAACTAACTAATAAAAATACCTAATTATCCTTTCAGAAATTCATCCTCGGCCAATACTGGGGTGGCAAAATGCTACCCCGGCCATCTTTTATCAATAGATAAAAAGAGCCAAGAAAATAAACTATAAATCAAAGCTGCCGCTTTAAGTATTTTCTGAGGCAATGTTATATTTATTAGCATATATATAAATACGTACTTATTCGATTAAAATCTAATTTAGTACATAGTATATAATCTGATCGCCATCTTGCATTGTAGCTCTTAATACTGTACGATTTTTATTTATGCATAACCCTAGTCTACATTTGAATCAATCACTCATAAGGTATTCAAGTCTAGAATGGTTTGATTCAAACTTAAAGATGTATAGTCTAGATGGGGGAATAACCTCACTTTTGGGCGAAGGCTACCTGATTCGTGCACTAGCAAATGGCTTCGAGCGGTTAGTTAAATCCTTTCAAGCCATTGTAGATAAGCTTGAAAAGAGTAATATTTCCGACAATTTGTATTAAATTTTCATTATGATGCGCAATAACAGCATTAATAAATTATTTAACGCCTTTTAATTATGCAGAAGATAAGAGTAGTATAATTATTACTAAGAAACGTGTTCATTTAATAGGTTTAGATTTATGAGGAAAATCTTCATTCACCGTATAGCGGGTATTGGTGTGGTTGCTGGAATATTTAGCTTATACCTATTTCATTCATCACCGGGATTATTTAGCTTTGCGATAGTAGCGCTTGGTTTGGGCCTTCGGCATGGCTTGGATTCCGACCATATTGTCGCAATTGATAATATTACCCGGAAACTGGCATTAGAGAAAAAAGATAGCTCAGCAACTGGCTTATATTTTGCCTTAGGCCATTCAACAATTGTATTTTGCCTAACTTTGTTGGTTATAATGGGAGTTAGCCATTCCAAGGAGCTTTATGATTCTTTATCTAGTATTGGTGATAAACTAGGTAGCCTGGTTTCAATTTCTTTTTTGGTTTTTACTTTATTTATAAACTGGTTGGCTTTCAAAAATTTAAGCAGTGGCAAAAACCAGCAAAACGACTATCCAGGGCTAATCTATAAGCTTGCAAATAGACTCTTGTTTTCAGCAATTGATCGGCCAGCTAAGATGTTTGTCGTTGGCTTCTTTTTTGGGCTTGGATTTGATACGGCTACTGAAATTGCACTACTTTCACTTGCTGCTACTTCTTTGGTGCATGGAGTAGGTATAGTCTTTATTTTATTTTTGCCAGTTCTATTTGCATGTGGAATGATGTTTACTGATACGGTTAACTCTATATTTATGACTAAAATCTATAATTGGGTAAACCAAAGTTACCAGGATCTTAGCTTCTATAACTATTTAATTCTTGCTTTTGCTTCATTAATGACTTTAATAGTTACAGTATTAGAAGTTGTAAGTTTTATTAAGGAATATTATCCTGGCTTTAATTTTATGGGTAGCATCCTTAGTTATCTTGACAATAATGACGAACTTTTCGGCTTTAGCATTATCTGTGGATTTTTAATTTTGGGTTTAATGGTATACCTGAAGTATATAGAGAGTCGTAGAACATAATAAGGAAAAGTTTTTTCGTTAAAAATGGATAGATCTTCGGCGATACAATATAGAAAATTAAGCCATGGCCGCAACTTTCTTGTGTGGCTCTTGTAACCAGAACTTCGGAAGGTTTGATGTAATGTTTTCGGAGAAATATGGCGGTAGCATTTGGTTATTGTGTAAAGCAATAGTGAGATGAGAAATAGATTCGAGCTGGCAGATTGCCAGCTCTTTTATACTAATGGTTGTGCATATAGGTCATAATCTTTGGATCCGGTAATTTCGACATTAATAATATCGCCGACTTGGATATTTTGATATTGTCCCATGTTTTTGATATAAACTAAACCATCAATTTCTGGAGCATCATACTTGCTGCGGCCAGTGATCATCTTACGCGTCACTTCATCAACAATTATTTCCATTGTCTTGCCAATTTTTGTTTGTAACTTAGCCAAACTAATTGCCTGCTGATGCTGCATAAAGCGGTGGTAACGCTCTTCTTTAACTTCTTCCGGAACATGGCCTTCAAGTAAGTTTGCAGGTGCGCCTTCAACCTCAGAATATTTAAAGCAGCCAACTTTTTCCAATTGTGCTTTGGTTAGGAAGTCTAATAACATTTGAAAGTCTTCTTCTGTTTCACCAGGGAAGCCAACGATAAAAGTACTCCTAATAGCCAAGTCTGGGCAAATACTACGCCACGAAGCAATACGCTCCAATAAGCCATCTACATTCCCTGGTCGTTTCATTGCTTTTAATACTTTAGGGCTTGCATGCTGAAATGGAATATCCAGATATGGCAATATTTTTCCTTCGGCCATTAATGGAATAACATCATCAATATGCGGGTATGGATAAACATAATGTAACCGGACCCATACCCCTAATCTAGCAAGCTCATTGCATAAATCGATAAATTTAGTTTTGACCGGGCGGCCGTTATGAAATCCGGTAACATATTTCTTATCTACTCCATATGCTCCGGTATCCTGAGATACGACCAAAAGCTCTTTTACTCCGGCTGCAACTAACTTCTCAGCTTGGCCTAATACATCGCCAATTGGATAAGAGTCTAATTTTCCGCGCATTGAAGGTATAATACAAAATGAGCAAGTATTATTACAGCCTTCGGAAATTTTTAGGTAAGCATAATGTTTTGGCGTTAATTTAATTCCTTGGGGAGGTACCAGATCAGTAAATGGATCATGCGGTTTTGGTACATATTTATGGATTAAATTAAGTACTTCTTGTGTGGCATGAGGCCCTGTGACCCCAAGAACGTTCGGGTATTTAGTTTCAATAACACCTTCTTTTGCACCAAGGCAGCCGGTAACTACTACTTTTCCATTCTCAGTAAGTGCTTCCCCAATTGCGTTTAACGATTCCTCGACAGCAGAATCAATAAAGCCGCAGGTATTAACTACTACCAAATCTGCATTTTCATAACTATTTACAACTTCATAACCTTCAGCTTTTAATCCAGTCAATATATTTTCAGAGTCAACTAAAGCCTTAGGACAGCCTAATGAAACAAAACCGATTCTTGCCATATCTTTTACTTAGAACCTTTATCTTTATTATTAAATGGAAACTGCATTAAATTCATAAATTTCTCAGCTTGGTTTTGGAACTGTTCCTGAACTTGTTCCTGCATCTGCAAAAAATTATTAGTGCTATTGGTCAAATAATCAAAAATATTTTGCTGTACTTGTGGTCCATGGTCTTGTAAAAACTCATTCCATAAGTCAAGGCTTGATGGAATTGCCTCTTTAGGATAAGTAGCTTTAAGCTGAGAGTAGAACCGTTTTTGCGTTTGTCTTAGCATGTCAATACTTTGCTCAAGAAATGGGCTGATTGCTGATTGGAACGACTTACCGTAAAAACGTATTATTTGGAGGAGAAAATCGTTTGAAAAAATCGGAGTGTGATTAGCTTCTTCTTCCAAGATAATTTGCAAAAGCACACTTCGCGTAACGTCTGCGCCTGATTTTACATCGGTAACTTGAATAGTATCACCATCTATAATCATTTGCTTAATGTCATCAAGAATTATGTATGTACTAGTCGCTGTATCGTATAACCGCCGATTTTGATATTTCTTGATGATTCTTATTTCAGTAGGTTTTTTCATAAGATCTTGTTAAAAATATGGATTAAAAAAAAATAATACTTGACAAATTATGCTGCACTGCACAATAATAACGACTGGAGAGGTTCATGTAATTGTTTTAATGCACAAAAATAATTTGTAAATTAATTAATATTATACCATAATAATGCTAATACCTCGTTTATTTTTCAAAATGGGAGAATCTAAAATGATTAAAAATAATGAGCAGATGACTGCAGAAACTCAAAAAGCAATTGACAAAATGTTGGATCTAGTAACTACTTCTATTGACGGTGTTGAGAAATTAACTCATGTTCAATTAGAAACATCACGTAAAATTCTTGAAGAAACTTCACAAGCAATTAAAGGATTTGCTACAGTTACAGATCCTAAAGAATTAATGGCGCGTGTAAATCAAATCGCTACTAGCGCTGTTGAAAAAAATATTGCTTCAGCTAATGATGTTTACAATATCGTAAAAGACATCCAAGCTAAAATCAGTAAAGTTGCTGAAGAGAGCGTTCAAAGCATGCAGCAAGCAGCCTTAAATTCTGTTGAAGGTGCTTCACAATTTAACCCAACAGGTTCAAATTTTGCAAGTGATGCAATCAAAAGCTGGATTAACAGCACTAACCAAACTTTAAGCGCAATTAACAAAGTTGCTTCTCAAGTTGCTGAATTTACAAATAATAATATCAAAGCAGCTACTTCTGCAACAGTTAATGCAGCTAAAAAAGCAGGCAGCAAATAATCAGCTTAATAATAGATAAGCACGACCACCAGACTTAATTCTGGTGGTTTTTTTATTAATATTTACATTTTCTTTTTCATCCTCTCGTTTTCTTTGCTTAAAAAGTCAGTAGTATTTGTTTCTAGCTACTAAATTATAAATAGTTAGCTTGACAATAGTTAGCATGCTAACATATAATTAAGCCATGAAAGATTCAACTTTAAAACAGCATATAGGATATTGGTTAAGCCGCTTGCAAAACACAGTCAGCAAATCCTTCGAGCAAAGATTGCATAAGCACAATGTAACAGTAGCTGAGTGGTGCGTAGTAATCGCGATTTTTGATAAGCAAGCAGATACGGTAACTGGATTATCTCAGTATATAGAAGTAACAAAACCGGTTGTTTCAAGAATAATTGATCAACTGGTTAAGAAGGGTTTGGTTAAGATTAATCCAGGAATAAACCGCAGAACCAGTAAAATTAAACTTAGCCCTATAGCCGAAGAATTAGTACCAAAATTAACAGCTGAAGCAAATGCCAATGATCTAGCGTTCTTTGGCTGCCTAAATGATCTTGAACTAACGAGATTAAAGGATATTTTGAATAAACTAATTGTCACAGGTACCAATATTATGCCAAGTGGCTGGTTGACTAAAGGAGAAAGAAAAATGGTTAATAAAGAGCAAGTACTAAAAATTATTAAGCTAGCGAAAGAAGAAGCGTGGCCTTTTCCAAAAACCTTTGACAGCCTTAAAGAGGCTGGTGTAGTGAGCTATGCAGTTTCTTGGCAAAATGGAAAATATCATTCACAGTTTAACTTGGCAGATAATAGCAGCTTAGCAGGTGAGAAAATAGCTAGCCTTGAAGATATAAAAATTGCCGATGAGTATTTAGAAAATAAGGCAAAAAATGCTCTATTAACCCATCAGCAAGGGAAAACCTCATTTGTCGAATGGGTGCTTGAGATGGCTAACGCTGGAGTAGCTTCTTATCTTGTTAAAATGAGTGATAGAACAGTCCATTATTTCAGCTTTGATAGTAGCCAATCTTTTGTTGAAGTAGTGCCTACATTTGACTAAATAATAAAAACATCCAATGTATCGTATTTATTATATTGTTTGACCGCAAACCGGACATTTTTGGGGCCTGACACTTGCCAGGCCCAGCAAGCTGCCCCTAGTTACCTAATATTCAAACTAATATTATTTTCCCGCCCCAAACCTCACTTTTTGAGAACTAATCTATTGAAATAATAAATTCAAATTTCAAAATCTGGATATATGATATAACTTTCTCCAATATCTGCTAAAAAGCAGATATTTCTTTGCCTTAAAATCTAAAATTTTTAACAAAGTTGCAACTAGCGTATTTTTTCTATAAAAAATTGGAATTATTTTAAATTTCTTATAAAACGTAAGAGCTTAGTTATTTCGGTAATAATTTAACGAAAATTTAAAATCGACTCCTTAATAAGAATATAGAATATTTCTCATCTACATAAATACCTAGATGAACTATGTAGTTTGCAAGCTTATTAGAGTAAGTGCAAGCTATTTGCAAAATGGTAAACTTGTATTTAGTTTAATTTATGAAGAAGCACGAGGAAAAATTTGCAGGGTATGCTAATTAAAGTGTAATTGCAATCAATCCATAAATTTGCTAGCTAACCATAAGGAGTAATTATGCCAAATATTAATCTGCGAACTTCACCAAATTATCATAAACGATTTCGTAGTGATTTGAAAAATGGTGATCCAATTGATAATGAAACTAAAAACCTGAAGCGTGCAAATGTGCTTAATGCAGCCACCATCCATCCCAAACTGGTTTTAGAAGCTACAATTAACTACCTGACTAATCAAGCACATAGTGAAGAGTTAGAGGGGAGTCTTGGATACGAATTATTGAGTGAGATTGAGTACTTAACTGCCAATAGTACTGAATATGGCTGTTTTGGCATTGGGGTTAAGGATATCCCTGCCGGCGCTGCCCATATCCTATTTGCAGCCGCTTTTGCCTTACGTGGCGAAATAAAGGATTTTGATGAGAATAGTTTACAATTAAGAAGCGGGAAAATTGAGTTGCTAAATAGAGTGATAAACCATTTAGTTCAAACTCAAAAAGCTTTTCCAAATTTACCTCGTGATAAAAGCAGCAATATTATTTTTAATGATGCAGAATATTTTGATGACTGTCAGGTTGAATTTATTAGAGATTTTCTTGCTGGAATTAAGGATAGTAAGTATATAGCAAGCGGCGAATTACAGATTGGTGGACGAGGGTACGTTCGGCAAACTTACTTTTTCAGTGCCGTTAATTTATCTGCTGCTATAACAGAATCTTTGGTTTCAGGTGATGCCCAACTGTCGAGTCACGATGGCTTAATCCCTTTGAGTTTAACTAAAGGATATACACCCGAGAATGGGATTTTTAGCTTAGAAACTCCAGGGAACAAAGCGCCAACTCATATAAAAAAATATGGCGACGCTACCGAATTTATCGGTGGGTTTCATAGAGATAGCCCAAATTATAGCGGTCAAGATTGCTTTAGCAAAAGTATAGAGGGTAATTTTGAAAAATTTGGTAACCGGCTATATGCTGATGTTTGCTTAGTATATGATGCAATAGTAGCCTATTTTGAAGCTTTAATGCTCCAACACTCTGATATGCATTTAGAAAATAAAATCCAAATTGCGGTTAACCGCATGGCGTGGAATAAAAATGGGCATTATATTACCAATTCCAAGGGGCCTTATTATTTACGTAAATTAATTGAAGACCATGCAATTAGATATTTTGCAGCTAAAAAGAAAAGTGAGGATTATCCCGAACTACTAATTATTCCGCTAGATATAGGTGGGAATCATGCTTTTATGGCAGTTGATTTTAGCTCAAGTGAGTTTGATGAGGATAATAAGCTTAGGGGTATGACCATAGTTTATTGTGATCCTCGTGGAATCCCACTTAATGATAGTCTAGATAACAATAAGTTAAAACCTTTTCTAGAAGATTTAAAAATTCATAATAAGGTCATAACTAATGAAATCAAACAGCAATCTGATAAAGCTAGTAACGAAGCACTTACTATCTATTATGCCGTAGAATTAATTAAATTTTATATTGATAGAATGAAAAATGGTGTAATACAAGAGGGTCAAAAGGATGAGGATAAAAAGAGTAGAGTACTTTGTGAATTTAGCTTTATACCTATAACTGGTTCTTTGCTTTGGTTAAAACTTAATATTATGAATATGCTAAATAACCGGAGTTTAACTAAACTTTCACTGACTAATGAGATATTGTTAATTGATAAAGCTATGCTAAGAAAGTTATATGATGAGCAAAAAAATCAAGTGAATGAGCAAATAATTATTAAAAAAGAGCTACTGGACGCACCTTCACGAGCAAAATTATTTTCAATTGACCCTGTACGGCTGCAAAAGGGAATTAATGCGGGCAAAGAAGATGCAAAAAAGGCGCTTACATTATTAATCAAAGTTCAGATAGATATTGAAGAAGGCACGCAGAATAGTATTGCTTCGGCGCAAAAAATGTTACAGGAGGCTTTATTAGAACAGTTTAGAGATCCTAGATGGAGCTGGAAGCCGCATAGCGTTGGGCTATCTAATTAAAGATGTTAGTTTAGGGCGCTAGCGATCGTATATTTCGCTAGTTTTCGAAAACGGTACTTGTAATATCTATTCTCTAACATTTAATCAGACACTAGAATACTATATTTAATCATCTTTGCTTTTTCAATACCGGACACTTTTATAGCTACAGATTAGTAAAGCGTGATTTATAACACCTGCTTGGAGTATTTGCATCTCTAAAGAATATTCCAGTCTTATTCTGATAAAGTAAATTTAACTCGTGCAATTAAATAACTACTTTTTCTTTAGAAGATGCTAGTTATGTTGGATGAGAGGGGAATCATGATAAATAAAACTAATTCAACGTCTCTGCCTTCTTATTGTAAACACTTTCGAAGCGAACTAACTACCCTTGACCCAATTGATAATAAAACTAAAGATTTAAAGCGCAATTTTATCTTAAGTAAGATTGCTAGTGAACCTAGTCATTATTCTCAAAATATACTACGGGCAACAATAAACTGCTTGACTGGAGTTGGGTATACTAGACAACTCAAGCAGGAGCTTGATGATGAAACTCTGCAAGCTATCAAGTATTTAACTGCCAATAGCACCGAATATGGTTGTTTTGGTATTGGTGTTAAGGATATCCCTGCCGGCGCCGCACATATTTTATTTGCTGTAGCATATGCTTTACGCAAGCAAATAGATGATTTTGATGATTATATCTATCTGTCAAGAGATGCGAAAATTCAACTTATAAATGATGTAATAAATTTTTATATAGCGACTGATGAAAATTTCCCTAATTTGCCACGAGATAAGGATGATAATATGCGATCTAATTTCAACTCATTATGCTAAAGAAATAATGAAATTTTATAAACACAGCAATAAAGCTGAGGATTTTCTTGCAAGGTTTAAATTTATAGAAAAAAGTCAATCATTAGCAGCAATGAAACTAAATATTTTTAATACTGTAAATAAAAGTCTATTAACCAAGCCATCCTGCACTAATGAGATTATATTAATTAATCAGTACATGTTAGAACTCTTCTATGAAGAAAATACGAATAAGGTACAGTTAGGTATAAATTATAGAGAAATATTATTTTCAATCAACTGGATTGAATTACAAAGAGGGCTTAATGCAGAGATGGAAGATGCGAGAAAAGCTGTTGCTGTATTAATTTATATACAATTATATATTGAGGCAGGAACTAAAGAAACTATTGAATGGGTACGAGATTTACTTGAAAAGGACAAATATTTAGCCTTATATAAAGGTGAAAGAATTAAGAAAGTGGCAAGTTAAGATATTTGACAAAACTAATTGCAAAGAAGAAAAAATTACTTTTCTAGTCGATAAAATATAGCATAATTTTTTTCCAGATTTATTAATTGTCATGCAAATTATTCCTTACTTTGCCCATTTATAGGGCAAAGTGCTAATTTCTATATAACTCGCAACTTATAAACGGTACTAAATTTCACTTAATGTCGTCAGCTATAAGCTAAATAGGTTTAAAACCAAAATTTTCCAGTACCTAGAGACCTTATTATCCTCCTTTTTATCTTAGGTTGGCGCTAGCAAAAAAAGCAACTAAAATCTTTTAATCTCACGAAATTTTAAAATTACCTGTGGATAACTATCTTCTGGTAAAATAATGGGAATATATGTATGAAAAAATATTTAAAAAATAATTGGTTAGGATCGCTTAAATAAAATGACCGAGCTGGAAATAATTTGGCAACAATGCTTGATGTTGGTAAAAGAACAGGAAATTGTAACTGAAACTGAATACAATACTTGGCTAAAAACTTTAAAGCCACAAATACATGATGGTAAATTTGAAATAGTTGCTGGAAATCGGCTAATTCATGATTTTGTTAATAAGAAGTATTGGAATAAAGTAAATTCGATTTTAAGCGAATTAACTGGCGGTGTCAGCGTTGAATTAGTGGTATCCAACGTCGTTCCAACGCTAAATCTCAAAAATAGTATCCCGGCATCAGTTCCAGCTCAAGCTTCTGCTGTAACTCCTATGCAAAAAGATAATAGTACAGTACCGACTGACTTAATTGGCGAACCGTTGCCCCAGGTCCCTACCATTAAAACCAATAGAGCTAAAGCTAATAAAGAAGTACTTGCGCAGCTTCATCAATCTACCAAGCTAAATAAAGAGTATACTTTTGATAGCCTAGTACGTGGAAACTCAAACCAGCTTGCATATGCAATTGGTATGCATATTACTCAAGATCCAGGTAACCGAAATCATAATCCGCTATTTATTTATGGTGGGGTAGGCCTTGGTAAAACTCACTTGATGCAGGCAATTGGCAATGAAATTCATCGCAAGAACCCTAATGCCAAAATTCGCTATCTACATGCCAATGATTATATCCAGGATGTGGTTAAGGCTTCGATGCGCCAGGGATTTGATGAGCTAAAAAGATATTATAATGGTCTAGATCTACTATTGATGGATGATATCCAGTTTATTGCTGGTGATAAGACCAAAACCCAGGAAGAGTTTTTTTATACCTTTAATAACCTTCTTGATAAAGGTAAACAGGTAATTATGACCTGTGATACCTATCCGAAAAATATAAGTAATTTGAACGAACGGCTAATTTCGCGTTTTGCTTCGGGATTGACGGTTGAAATCCAGCCGCCAGAGCTTGAGATGCGGGTTGCAATTTTAAAAAATAAGGCTCTACGCAGTAATATTGATTTAGATGATGAAGTGGCATTTTTTGTTGCACAGAATATTAAGTCTAACGTGCGGGAACTTGAAGGGGCTTTGAATAAAGTCATCTATCATGCCAAGTTTTCGCGTAAAGGACTTAGTATTGCAATTGCTAAAGAGGCGCTGATGGACATTATAGCCAGTGAGTCCAGAAATGTGTCTATAGACGATATCCAAAAAGCTGTCTGTGATTTTTATAAAATCAAAATATCTGACTTATTGTCTAATAAGCGGACCCAGATCATTGCCAGGCCAAGGCAAATTGCCATGGCGATTGCCAAGGAACTTACCCAATATAGTTTGCCAGCCATTGGCGAGGCATTTGGTGGACGGGATCACACGACAGTACTACATGCACAAAGGACAATCAATGGACTACGTGAGAAAGACCAAAAGATTGAACGAGAATATAATCTACTAATCCAAATGTTACAAAACTAGTTATAACGGGGTAAATCATGCAGTTAAAATTCCAACGCGATATTTTGCTAAAGCCATTGACTCTGACGACAGGGTTTGTTGAAAAAAAACAGACAATGCCTATTTTGTCAAATGTGCTATTAAAAAAAGACGGTGATAAAGTTACAATTGTTGCCAATGATATGGAGATTCAAGCAACTTTAAATATAAATGGTGGGATTCTCGGTGATGACCTATCAATTACTTTGCCAGCCAAAAAGCTGCAGGATGTATTAAAAGCATTGCCTGATAGTGAAATAACCCTTAATATCATTGATAATAAAGTAACTGTTCAATCTGGGCGAACCAAGTTTACGCTACAAAGTCTACCTGCAGACCATTACCCCTTACTACGCGTAACTGAAGACTGTGTTGGCCAATTTACGATTAGTCAACGGAATTTACGTGAACTAATTGGTAAAGTTCAGTACTCGATGGCCGTTAATGACAGCCGGGTATTTCTAAATGGCTTGTTATTGGAAATCAAAAATAATCAGCTGCACTTGGTAGCAACTGATGCTCACCGTTTAAGTTTTGTCAATTTTGCATTAGCAGACATGCTGCCTGATGTTAGCTCGATTATTCCCCGTAAAACGATTGTTGAATTATACCGCTTACTAGAAGATAGTGAGGACCTGGTAACTGTCAAAATGTATCCAAACCAAGTATTTTTCGAAACGCAGAATAAGCAGCTGATAACCAAAGTGATAGATGGCAAATATCCCGACTATGAACGGGTAATCCCGCTTACTAATGACAAATTATGCTTAATAAACCGTGAAGAATTTTTGCGTGCGGTTCAACGTGTGGCGGTAATCGGAATTGACAAACTGCGTACATTAGTTTTGGAATTAAAACCAAATCTATTAACTGTCAGCTGCCGTAACGAAGAACAAGAAGAGTCGGTAGATGAATTGGGCATTCAATATGGCCATGATACTGAATTACGTTTAAACTTTAATATTACTTATATTTTAGACGTACTTAATAATAGTAATGCTGAAAATTTACAGTGGGCATTTTTTGATAATCAAAGAAGTGTATTGGTAACAGTACCCAATGAGATTGATTTTAAATATGTAATTATGCCGTTACGGGCATAAAAGCAAATAATTTAACCGCTAGATTTTAGCTTTTTGGTATAGAAATATTTCAATATGGCTATTAACTAAGATGGAAATTAATTAACTAATAGGATTGTATATGACTGAAACAAATAAAGAAAATTACGATAGTAGTAGTATTAAGGTACTAAAGGGCCTTGATGCTGTACGTAAACGTCCAGGAATGTATATCGGGGATACCCAGGATGGTACCGGTTTACATCATATGGTGTTTGAAGTTTTGGACAATGCTATTGATGAAGCGTTAGCCGGGCACTGTAATGCTATACGGGTAATTATTCATGAAGATAACTCAATTTCTATTGAAGATAATGGCCGGGGTATTCCAACTGATATTCACCCTGAGGAAGGCCGTTCAGCAGCTGAAGTTATTATGACGGTACTTCATGCTGGTGGTAAGTTTGATAGCAACTCTTATAAAATTTCAGGCGGGTTGCACGGGGTTGGTGTATCAGTGGTGAATGCTTTGTCAGATTGGTTAAAGCTAACTATCTGGCGCGATGGCAAAGAGCATTTTATGGTATTTAACCATGGAGATGCCGTTGAGCCTTTAAAAGAAGTAGGTGATGCGCCGAAAGGTAAAAAGGGGACCAAGGTCCAGTTTATGGCCAGCGCCGAGACTTTTGGTGTGGTTGAGTACCATTACGAAATTTTAGCTAAACGTATTCGTGAGCTATCCTTTTTAAATAACGGCGTAAATATTATTCTTGCAGATTTACGTACGGGCAAAGAAGAAAATTTTGCTTATTCTGGTGGTGTTTCAGGGTTTGTAAGTTATATGAACCGAAGTAAAACTGTCCTTCATCAGAAGATCTTCCATTGTAATGGTGAAAAAGATGGCATGGGTGTAGAGGTAGCTATGCAGTGGAATGACTCATATGCCGAAAATATCCAATGTTTCACTAACAATATCCCGCAACGTGATGGTGGTTCGCATTTATCTGCCCTACGTACGGTAATGACTAGAACCTTAAATCAATATATTGAAGAGCAGGAATTAGCTAAGAAAGCCAAGGTAACAACCACTGGTGATGATATGCGCGAGGGTTTAACCTGCGTAGTTTCGGTTAAATTGCCTGATCCGAAATTTTCATCACAGACAAAAGATAAGCTTGTATCATCTGAAATCTCACCAGTAGTACAAGAGATTGTCAATGAAGCATTAAAAACTTATCTACTTGAAAATCCGATAGATGCCAAGATTATTTGCGGTAAGATTGTCGAGGCAGCCCGCGCGCGGGAAGCGGCACGTAAAGCCCGAGAATTGACACGCCGTAAAGGGATTTTAGACGGACTTGGTTTACCGGGCAAGCTAGCAGACTGCCAGGAAAAAGATCCGGCAAACAGTGAACTATACCTGGTCGAGGGTGACTCTGCGGGTGGTTCGGCCAAACAAGGCCGTGACCGTAAAAATCAGGCGATCCTACCGCTTAAAGGTAAGATCTTGAATGTAGAAAAAGCGCGCTTTGACAAAATGTTATCTTCACAGGAAGTAGCCACGCTGATTACTGCACTAGGTACTGGTATTGGTAAAGATGATTATAATATTGAAAAGCTACGCTATCACCGGATTATCATCATGACCGATGCCGATGTCGATGGTGCACATATTCGGACGCTTTTATTAACCTTCTTCTACCGCCAAATGCCTGAACTAGTAGAAAGAGGCCATATTTATATTGCCCAACCGCCGTTATTCAAGGTTAAGCAAGGTAAAAATGAGCGCTATGTAAAAGATCAGGATGAACTAGACCAGTATTTGCTTGAGCTAGCTTTGACTGAAGCTAAATTTAGTGCTGATGGCAGTGTTCTAGTAGAGAAAGATCAATTAGCCAATATGGCCAAAATGTATTTAAAAGCATGTCATATCATCGAGTCGCATAGCCGATTTATGGATAAACATATATTACAGGCATTATTACGCGTTGGTAGGTTAAGTTTAGCTACCGAAGAAGATGCGAATAATGCAGTAAAAATACTAACTGCAGCATTAGACGGGCATAAGGTGAGTTTTGATATTTTATTTGATGAAATCAAGCAGACTTACCGCTTAAAAATAGTTCGTATTGAGCATGGCAACTATATTGTTACAAACTTGGATGGTTACTTCCTTGAAAGCGGCGATTATTCAAGAATTGCTAAGGCGGGAGAAATGGTTGCGCCAATTAGCGGGGCGAATTTGATGGTTTTCCGTGGCGAAAACAGCAAACAAGTCAGCAATTTCAGTGAAGGGCTTGACTGGTTAATGAGCGAAGTCAAAAAAGGCATGAATATCCAACGCTATAAAGGTTTAGGAGAGATGAATGCCGAACAGTTATGGGAAACCACTATGGATCCATCAGTCCGTCGCTTATTAAAAGTAACTATTGAAGATGCGATTGCTGCGGATAATATCTTTAGCACCTTAATGGGGGACGAAGTTGAACCGCGGCGTAATTTCATTGAAAGTAATGCACTAATGGCGCGCAATGTCGATGTTTAATTTATCTTATAGTTTAAAAATGAGTGGTATTACGCCGCTCATTTTTTTTCAAATATACTATTTTGCTAAATTCATTTGGCTTAATTAGTTTAGCAATATTGGTTGGGTTTATTTCAATATTAGAACATGGAGTTAGAAATGAAAAAGCAATGGGTACTTGATTATGAAGAATATAATAGCAGTGAAGAGCTATCATTGCAAGATCAGGAATTATTAAATGTGGCGCGAGGAGCGACAAAAAATGCATATGCGCCATATTCACAATTCTTGGTCGCAGCGGCAGCGCGGCTTGAGGATGGAACTATCCATACTGGTACTAATCAGGAAAATGCCAGTTATCCGGTCGGCATGTGTGCTGAACAGACATTAATATTGGGGCTAACCACTAAGTATAATCAATTTAAAATAAATAGCATAGCGGTTAGTTATAGTAACCTAAATGGCTCAAGTAACCATCCTGTTTCTCCGTGTGGCAAGTGCCGGCAGTTCTTAAATGAGTTTGAGTCACGTTTGCAAGCTCCTATTCGCATAATAATGAGCGGACTTAGTGGCAAAGTCTGGATAGTTAACTCAATTGCTGATTTAATACCACTAGCATTTAGCAGCGATGCTTTAATCTAGGTTCTGATATTCTACTGGTCTTATTATAAGAATCTCACCTTCGAAATCAGTTTTCTTATTTAACTATTTAGGCTGATATAAAATTTATAATAGCTGTCTTTTTTCTTTAATTCGATATCAAGCCTATTTGAATAAATGTTAGAACCTTATGCAAAGTATTCTAGCTGACTTAAAGAATGATGGCTAACCTAAACTATTTAAATTTTTACTAGCCTAAGGAGTTCATAATGCCATACGTTAATCCTTTTTTAAACCAGAGTACTCATACACGTGTAAGCGAGCTTGAGCAAAAATTTGGCAATTTTTTTAAAAAATATGAAATCAATATTGAAACTTTACTAAAAAGATTATTGTCAAGCTTAGAAACGCCTGCAACTAGATTAACAATATTTTCAGAGCTTAAAAAAGAGGCAAAGAATCAACAATCCTTTAATTTGCAGATTAATCAAGTGACTAGCACTGCTGGTCAACCATCAGAAATGTTTCCTAATCAAGAATCTCAGGTACAATCACAATGGCAGTTGTCATTTATTATTGGCGATGAAGTAGTGACTCATTTGCGGGTGAATGGTGCCGAGTTAGCTGAATTAAAAAAAGAAGGTATACTTGCCAAAGAAGATTTGGAATTAAGGAAGCAGATTGATACTTGGTTTAAAAACAGCAATCTAGTCTTAAATTTTGCAAGTGGAAGTATTTTTAGTCCTGAAGTAGAGGTGAACTATATAAATCTGAAGAAATAAGGTTCTCTATGACAACCATTCATTTATCAATTTAAATTGGGTGGTTGTAAAAATATGCTTAAACTAAATAGTACCAAAATAACCTGTCGGGTTAGCTAAAATATCCACAAAATTGATTATTTTAACCTGTATTTGCCTTGGATTCAATCAGCAAAATTGTTGATGTGGTAACCTTAGGTCTATCATGGGTATTTTGTTGTAATCTGATAGAATTAAGTGTTAGCTAGTGTTTTCTAAGAAGGTAAATAATGAAACTACTATGTAAATTTCTTTTAATCATAAGTTGTAGCTTTGGCATAGGTAACATAGTTTATGGGCTTAGCAATCCTATGCTAGAGGGCCCAGGTAGATTAAAAAGTTATCAATTGGGGGCAAGTTATTCGATTGCGGAAATTAAAGCCCAAGCATACCGGGACTTATGTAATGGCTTAGATCCTGATTCTAGCCAATGCAAAGAAAATTTGGCAAAGTTAAAAGCCGATTATAATTTTAATATTTCGCAGCTAAATTCTGGATCTCCGCAAACTAGCGGGGTAAAAGTATATAATATTACTTATACCTCGGAAGGCTTAAGCAAAGATGGTAAAATGCAGTTGCAGCCAAGGGTTGTTTCCGGTGCACTGATAGTACCTCAGGGGCTACCTGTTGATAAAATTAAAGGCGTTATCCTCTACTTTAATCATACGACTTATGCACCAAATGAATACGGTCCTGAAGCAAACCTAAAAAATAGCCTAAGCTTTCCAGCTTTGTATGCTTTAAATGGCTATATTGTGGTACGCCCGGACGGACTGGGTTTTGGCCTTGATTCACAAGAAATGCATCCATACATTTATCCTCAAGTGACAGTTTTAAATGGTTTAAATATGTTACGCTCAACAAATGAAGCTTTAGCAAAGCTAGGACTAAAAAGTAACAAGCCGTTGAATTTGATTATTAATGGGTTTTCTGAGGGCGGTTTTGTCAGTGCCTGGGCTACCCGAATGATTTACCAGCACCCGGAATTACTAGCGGGTATTCCTATGCAATTAAAGTTAACCGTTGCTATGTCTGGAGTCTATGATTTTGAGAATGTGCAACTGCCTTTAGAATATAGCAATTTGAGTACCGAGCCGGGGAAAAACCAATTTCGGATTGAGAATCAGGAAGCGGCAGCTATTGCCAAACCAGGCTTAATTACTTACGCTGTAGCTTCATTTCTTTATTATAACCCGCAGTATAAGTGTAGCGATATTTTGGCTGCAGGTTTTTGTAATTTTACCAGCAACAATAGTAACTTAACTAATGTAGCGCAAGTTTTCGAGTCACAATTTAAATATTCTACTCCAGAAATTCAAGACTTACTTTATCGGCATGCTCATGAGATGGCCGAGAGTTATTCTTATAACAATAACTCTGTTAGCCTGATAACTCAAAAAGAGCTATTAACCTCTTTTAGGTATGCGATGTATCGGCTCTACCTGGAACCATGGAAAGTTGAAACTCCGATTACCTTTATTCATTTAAATCGCGATTCTCTTGTTTCTCCATTAAATAGTATCAATGCATTTCATGCCCTAAGTAATATGTCAGATAAGGGTATGGTAAGGCAAATTGAGATAAATAATGATAATTATAAAATGACTAGTGGCAAAAGAGCGATTGATCATAATAACCCTATTCAGTATATTGCGGCGTTAGCTATTTTTAGGGAACTTAGATAAAATTATTTTGATAAGTAGTAAATATTGGATATTTATATAAACCATCACTAAAGGTAGGTGTATGGTTTATGTTTATTCTAGTATAATTCCAATAATCAGAAAATAGAAATTATTAAGTAGGCTTATTGAATAATACGCATGCTTTAACCCCCAAATTATATTTAAAGAAGTTATTATGCAATTAGATCAAAACTATATCAATAAAATGCCTAAAGTATTGTTACACGAACATTTGGATGGTTCTATCCGGCCACAAACTATAATTGATATCGCCTTAGAGAATAATATAAATTTACCAGTTTATAATAAGTATGAGCTGGCTAAGTGGTTTATTGAGCAATCAACACAAAAGGATTTAAATAAATGCCTGGCAGCATTTGCTGTTAGCTGTTCAGTAATGCAGGATGCAAAATCTATTGAACGAATTGCCTTTGAATTTATTGAAGATATGCATGTAGATGGTGTAATTTATGCAGAAGTAAGATTTTGCCCACAATTACATATCAATAATGGCTTGTCTCTAGATGGGGTTATGGAAGCAGTAATTAATGGCTTAAATCGAGGTAAGGCTAAATTTGGAGTTGAGTTTGGTATATTAGTGTGTGGAATTAGGAACTTTGCAGCTAATGTCAATTTCGAAATGGCAAGGCTTGCCCATAGATTTTTAAATAAAGGGGTAGTGGGCTACGATTTTGCTGGTGCGGATCTAAATTTCCCTCTGGTAGATCAGATTATAACTATTAATTATTTGAAAGAACATGATATTCCATTTACTGTTCATACCGGAGAAGCTGCTCCTTGCGATTATATCTTAGAAGCAATTAAACTTGGTGCAGATCGGTTAGGCCATTGCGCGAAAATCTTTGCAAGTGAAATTTCTAGCATAAATGATATTGATGAGGCTTTAAACTTGATAAAGCAAAATAATATTCATGTTGAAGTGAATTTCACCAGTAATATTAGTACTGGAGTAAGCACTAAAGAGGATCACCCATTCATTAATTTATTCAATCAAGGTATAAATGTTGCCCTAAATACAGATGATAGATTAATGTTTGGAAATAGTTTAAGCTCGGAATATCAGATGGTTAGTAGCTATTACGGCCTATCTTATGAAGATATAAAATCGATGAATATAAATGCGGCAAGAAGCTCTTTTGCTAGCTCTGTAACCAAAAAATACGTGGAAGATAAGATAAATAAATTTATAGGTTAGTAATAAGCCTAAAATTCATTCAAAGAACATCTAGATTAAATCAAGCTTTGTCTTACTTAAACGTATGCATGTTGATGGGAACCTGTATCTATACCTAGTCCCTTAATATTATATCTTCAGTTTAGATTTTAAGCTTCCTGGGCTTCAATTTGAATAATTTTTTGGCAAAACATCAACTTTGCAACACAACCTTTAAGGTAGGTTTTTGCTAATGAGGAAAAAAATCATCATTCAAAACTTGTTCAATTGTCCATTCACAGGTACTTGGAAATGCCATTAGTGATAATTTTGTCATTTTGGCAGCCTCATACGTAGCAACTTCATAAGCATCAAGAAAGATTTCTGCTAAAATTGATCTTAAGGATGGCATTTTTTTTATACGCTTTTCGATTCGCTTTCTTTGCTCTTTTATAGTTAGTTCCCAACTTGCCCCTCTACGGGAAGGTTGATATTTCCATTTTAATAAATGCGTAAGTAATACTTCTAATCTACTTTCTAACTCTCTTACCTCGCTAGCCCCCATGCTTTTTACCTCTTCAAATAAATGAGTTAAGTCTAGGTTGTCAAATTCTTTGGTTTCAATAAACTTTGCTTGTTCTTGTGTCCAGGCATAGAAGTCTTTTTCGTATAAATCTAATGTTCCCATATTTAGGTACTCCATAAAACTTGTTGCTATAACTCTAATGTTTGTTGATCAAAATGTACGTTCAACTTTGCAACATAACCCCATTTCGTTTGGCTTATATGGATTGGATTAGAGCAATTTAATATCCTGTATTTTATTTCATTTTTATACTTGATGTCAGATTAAATGTTATTTTCTTCTGATACCATAGATAGTACTAGCTCGAACATAAACGACCCTGTTATCAATCTTTTAATGACCAATATAATGTTACCATAAAAAAGCTACCCTGGCAAAAGCCAGGGTAGCTAAATAGTGAAATTATAAAAAGCAATTATGCTGCGATAAATTCTTCAAGATAGCCGCGCATTTTTTGTAAGGCTTTTTCTTCAATCTGCCGTACCCGCTCAGCAGAGATGCTTAATTCTGCAGCTAATTCATGTAAAGTTAACTTCTCTTCATCATCTACGAGATGACGCATTTCGATAATGCGACGGCTTCTTTCATCGGGTAATCGCTCTAGTGCATATTTTAAACCTTCAGTTTGCAGGCGGTCATGAGCTTTACGCTCTAACATAAGCTCAGGAGTATGTTCATCATCGGCAAGCCAGTCAATTGGTGCAGACTCATCATTTTCACCAATTAAAGCAATATCGGTACCACTTAAGCGCATGTTCATATCAATTACATCTTCTTTGGATACGTCCAGCTCTTGTGCAATCTTATTAGCTTCAGTATCAGATAAATTACCGATATCAGCACGTTGTGAGCGAAGATTAAAAAACAATTTACGTTGCGCTTTTGTAGTAACCGTTTTTACTATACGCCAATTTTTGATGACAAATTCATTAATTTCAGCTTTTATCCAGTGTATCGCAAATGTAACCAAGCGGACTTTTCTTGTTGCATCAAATTTTTTTACCGCTTTCATTAACCCTATCGTACCTTCTTGTACAATATCAGCAAATGGTAAACCATAACCCAAATAGTTACGTGAAATCGATACTACTAGTCTAAGATGCGATAAAACCAAGCTTTTTGCTGCTTCAACATCTTCATTTAAGCGCCATTTTTGCGCCAAATCATATTCTTCTTGTTCGGTTAATAATGGAATACTATTAACATATGAGATATAAGCATCCATGCTTCCATTTGCGGCAACCGGAAAATTGTTGTTTACCGCTATTAGATTTGACATAGTCGCTCCTTTGTAATTAAAACTTAAACCCTAGCATTATGCTTTATTGAGTTGGAGTATTATAGCAAACCCTAATACGATAGTCAATAGGGTATATTAGAAATTTCTAAAATAAATTCGAATTTAAATATACACCAAAAGGAGCAATGTATACATAGCTGAATAATCTTTCTGCTATTGAGCTCGTGAACTATATGGTATGCTAAGTGATGTGCTTAGTACACTAAATTTTGAAACTTGGTTGTTTCCGCTTATTGAAAAATCTAGATTACCATTTTCACTATAGTTGGTCGGTTGGTATTTAATTACAATATTACAGGATTGGCTTGGCAAAAGAACGGTGCTTTGGCTACTAGTATAATCGCAGGTTGAACGATATTTATCATAGCTAAATGCCCCTGTTAAGGCTGGGAATGAAGTTAAGCGAATTGTACTATTTCCAGTATTGGTCACAACATAATTCTTTAATCCGAATTTACCAACTGGTACTTCAACTAATGAATTGATATAATCGTATGAATTTGGATCAGGGTCAGAAAAGTTAATCATAGTAACACTATATAAATTAACTATCCTGCTAAATGAACCAAAGTAAACATTATTGCCATCTGCAGAAATAGTTAATCCGATTAAAACATCTAAATCGGTACGGGACAATTTATCTTGATAGCTTATTGAACCATCGGCATTTAAATTAAACCATTCTAGACTATTACTACCAGGATTATTACTTTTGCTGGTAATTACATATAAATAGTCGCCTGATGGTGAAGCAGCTATCCCCATTGGATTGCCATCTAAAGCAATCCTGTCTTGACCACCACTATAAACTGCTACGCCATTTGACCCAATATGAAGCCGGTCAATTGCATTGTCACTGCATACCGCATATAAATTTTTACCATCTGGACTCATGGTTATTCCTTTGCCTAAACCGCTTAATTGTGCACTATGGTTTTGCGGCTGCAGAGGGTTAATAGAACCATTTTGATTTATAGTAAACCATTCAACTGTCTTGTTGGCATCTGATGCATATAAATATTTATCATCTGCTGAAACAACGAGCCCATTTGGTTCATTCGGTACAGAAATGGTGCCGCCAAGCGGTCCAAGTGAACCATCAGCATTAACTAAATACCAAGACAGGAATTGAAATCCACTTACATATAATAATTTCCCATCTGGTGAAAAAGCCATACCAAAGCCGGCATTTGGGGTAGCAAGATTGCCTTGATAACTGAATGTCCCATCTGAGTTGCGGTTATACCAGTTAAGTTTATTTACTAAGTCAGAAGTATATAAATGCTGTCCGTCTTGTGAGACAGCTACTGCTCCGGGGGTATTTGAAGTTGTAACGGAACCTATGGTGCTTAAATTGATGGCAAACAGGCTTGGTGTAATTAATACGGTTATAAATAAGAAAACAATTTGAATTAGTTTCATGGTTTTTAATCCAATTTAGTAGTGGGAGCTAGCGCTATCAATACTACCAGCAATAGTTAAATTTTAATACCGTCCACTTTTTATCAGCTACTATGAGCATTAATTAATTTTTACATGCTTTTTTACGATACGATAAATAAAAGTGTGCGGTATTTAGGTTCTTGATAAAACTTAGTAAAATTTTAGCATAAATTACAGTTATAGCTACTTGCAAATTTCGATAACTATTATCTATTATTGGATAGAAATCGTAAAATGCATAACAACGCCAATTCGGGTCAAGTCAAGAAGGTGTAGTAATGGTTGAAAGGATTAGCTTAACTAGCTAATTTTAAAGATTTAAAAATCCCGGCACACTTTAAGTGGCCGGGATCAACAGAAAATTTGAATCAGGCACCGTTACGGTCAAGTAAATGACGTTTTTCTTTTACTTTTGCCCATTCTTCAGCATCAAGTGGTGCTGGTTTTTTAGCCGTAATCGGTTTCCAGTTTGGATGTTCAGACAAGATTTTATTTAATTCAATAAAATCTCTTTGGTCCTCAGGAACTTCATCTTCTGGATAAATTGCTTCAACCGGACACTCAGCAACGCATAGTGTGCAGTCAATACATTCATCCGGATTAATAACTAAAAAGTTAGGCCCTTCTCGAAAACAATCTACTGGGCAAACATCTACACAGTCCGTATGTTTACATTTAATACACGATTCAGTAATTACATAAGCCATCGTCAATAATCCTTATTTTCTTTCAACGGCTAATGCAACGCCCATACCACCACCGATACATAATGTAGCTAAACCCTTTTTCGCATCTCTGCGTTTCATTTCATGTAAAAGGGTAACTAATACACGGCAACCAGAAGCACCTACCGGGTGGCCAAGCGCAATCGCACCGCCATTTACGTTAACTTTAGATACATCTAATCCTAATTCTTTATTAACTGCAGCAGCTTGAGCGGCAAAAGCTTCATTGGCTTCAACCAAATCAAGATCAGCTACCGACCAGCCAGCGCGCGTTAAAGTTTTTTTAGTCGCATAGTAAGGGCCCATACCCATGATCGCAGGGTCCAAACCAGCAGATGCATATGCTTTAACATAAGCTAATGGAGTTAGGCCTAATTCTTTAGCTTTAGCTTCACTCATCATCATTACCGCTGCAGCACCATCATTAATGCCTGATGCATTACCTGCAGTAACCGTACCATTTTCTTTTTTGAATGCCGGTTTTAGCTTAGCTAATGCTTCAGCAGTTACGCCTGGCTTGATAAATTCATCTTTCTTAAACACAATTGGATCACCTTTTCTTTGTGGGATTGTGATCGGAACAATTTCTTCATCAAATTTACCAGATACTTGAGCTGCTTCAGCTTTATTTTGAGAGCTAGCGGCAAGAGCATCTTGCTCTTCACGGCTAATTCCATATTTTTCAGCGACGTTTTCAGCAGTAATACCCATATGGTAATGCTGGTATGAATCAGTTAATGCATCATAGATCATGCTATCAATTAATTTTGCGTCACCCATTCTAAAGCCATCACGTGAACCCATTAATAAATGTGGAGCTAATGACATGCTTTCTTGGCCACCAGCAATCACTATTTCAGCATCGCCAGAAATAATTGCTTGTGCGGCTAAATGGGTAGCTTTAAGTCCAGAACCACACACTTGGTTAATAGTCATCGCCGGCACTTCTTTAGGTAACCCGGCTTTAATAACTGCTTGGCGGGCAGGGCATTGTCCTGCACCAGCTGCCAAAACTTGGCCTAGAATAACTTCGCTTACTTGCTCTGGCTTAACCCCTGTTTCTTCTAACAAACCTTTAATTACGGCAGCACCGAGATCCGATGCCGGAATTTTTGCTAATGAGCCATTAAAGTTACCGATTGCAGTTCGTTTTGCTGCGACGATTACTACGTTTGTCATAGAGTGTTCCTTATAAATTTTAATATAACTATGAAATAATTAAGCAGTTTCAGCTTCAATAATGCTTAATGCTTTAGCTTTAACAAATTCACCCGGGGCATCGCTTAATTTGGTAAATTCTTTATTTCCCAAAGTTTTAGGAGCTTTTACTAATTTCCCAGATTTTTCACCATACCAAGAATTCATGTCTTTCCACCAGCTACCAGGCATTTCAGTTGCTTCATGGAACCAAGCTGCTGGATCTTTTGGTAAGCTGTCATTAACCCAATAGTTTCGTTTGTCGGTAGTAACCGGATTTACCACACCTGCGGTATGGCCAGAGGCTCCAAGCACGAACCGGATATTCGGGTTATTAGTTAAATACCAGGTAGTTTTATAGGCTGAAGTCCATGGCACAATATGGTCTTTTTGCGCAGCGAATAAATAAACCGGATAATCAATAACGCTTAAATCCATTTTTACGCCATCTACTACTAACTCACCTTTAACCAATGCGTTATCCAAGTATAAACGCTCCATCAAGAATGCGTGCATTGGTAATGACAAGTCAACTGTATCATTATTCCAATATAAAAGATCAAATTTTTGTGGGGTTTTACCTAGCAGATAATTATTTACCCAATAGTTCCAGATAAGCTCATTTGAACGTAAAGCTGAGAAGGTCTGTGAAATTATTCTTCCAGACATTACCCCACCTTTTAATTTTTTAGCTTCACGCAATTTCATTAAATCGCGGTCAAGGAAGGCTTTGATATCTCCAGGTTCAGTATGATCAAGCATAGTAGTCATATGACCCATAGTGTTGATCCAGTCTAAACCACGATGTTTTAATAAGATTGCCGCAGTAGTAAGAATCACGCCACCTACGCAGTAACCTAAAGTATTAATTTTTTCTTTACCGCTTATTTTACGCACAACATCAAGAGCTGCAATTACTCCCAAATTGGCATATTCTTCCCAACGGAAAGTTTTTATTGAACTATCAGCAGATTTCCATGAAACCAAAAATACGTTATACCCTTGGTCTACCAAGTATTTAACCATTGAATTGCTCTCTTGCAAGTCAAGGATATAGTATTTATTGATACATGGCGGAACAATCAATAATGGGGTTTCGTATACTTTTTCACCTGCTGGTGTGTACTGAATCAGTTCAATTAGCTCGTTTCTGAAAATAACTTCACCCTTGGTTGTAGCAAGGTTTTCACCAACAGCAAATTGGGATTCATCGGTCATGGCGATATAGCCGTTTTTGACATCGTCCATCATATTGCGCATCCCATCAGCTAATGATTTACCATGGGTTTCAATCATGGTTTTTACCACTTCTGGGTTAGTTAGGGCAAAATTTGATGGGGAAATTGCGTCAATATATTGACGCATGAAGAATTCCATCCTGAATTTGGTTTCCTCATCAGTATTAGTATTGCTTACGAAGTCAAATAAATGTTTTGCCATGCTCAAATAACTTTGCTTTAGATAAGAAAAGAAAGGATTCTTTTCCCAGTCTGGATCAGCAAAACGACGATCAGCAGGTTTTTTATTTTCTGCTTCTACTGCATCTTTATTTTGATCACAGAACTTGCCCCAAATACCTAATTGTTCTTGGTAGAAGCGGTTTTGCGATTCTAGGTAAGAACGAGTATTATCAAAAAATTTCTGATAGATATCTAAGAAAGGATTTGCGGGAGTAGCACTTTGCTCTTTTTTTGCTGAAATATTCAGTAAGTTTTGGAACCATGTTTGGTTCGCGCTAGCTAAATTGGCAAAAAGCTCATCAAAGTTTTGGCCTGGTTTAAACATATTTATATCACCTGAAATTAATGTTCTAGTTCCCGCTATTTTAGCATTTTATCTTATTGTTAAAAATAAATTTTTCATAGCTCCCGCTTAATCGGTTTCTTATGTTATTTTTTAAGGCGAACTAGTTTTTGATAGCCTATGTACTGCTGGGCAAAGTATCAATAAAATTGCAAAATAGTTCTTCATAATTGTATCAGTTAGCTGATTTAGGTGTTCATAGTTGGGCTAGCGAGCTCAATAACTTAATTTACTTTAGTTGTTCCATGGTAAGCAGGACTTCTTTATTGCTTTCATTAGTAAAAACACAATTCTGATATTTGGTATTACCTGTAACAGTCAAAGTATATGTGGGAGTACAATAAGAATCTACTAGTTTTAAATTAACTTGCTTTTGTTCTTTAGCACCGTCTGTAGTAACGGCTTCAAAGTCAAGCTGAATATTTTCTATCGGATTAGGTTCCACAATATTTGCGCTTTTGGAAATATTATTAAGAGGGTAATAATCGGTATTAGCAGGATCCAAGTTCGACTTAATATAAATATTCTGTACTTTTAAGTCTGAAGCCGCAGACGCAAATCTAATATTGTAATTGTATCCTTTATTGTTAAATATTGGATTAGCAATGGTCACATTTTTACCATCTTTGCTAACCCTTACGTTAATTGTATAATCCTGTGGCCCGCAGTCACCAAAGAGGCGACTTATGCCCCCTTGAGTTGTTGTTACATCTACTCCCCATACAGGATGGCAATTGCCAAGATATCCATTTGGGTTTAACCATTCAACAATATCTATTCCAAATTGTGTTGTCCCACTTAAATTAAAACTTAAGCCTTTTTTGCTTTCTTTAGATGTGTCTATATAATTTGTTTTTAGCGGAAAATATTCAATTACATTAGCTGCGATGGTTTGACTGTTAAGTTTACTGGCATCCCATCCATTACCAACAAAGGTAGTGCTGATATTAAGTGGACTCGTACTATTATTAATAATAATAATTTGTGAGTCGGTAGCCATACAATAGTTAGTCATGTTAAACAGGCAGAGTGATATGGTAAGGGGTTTTAAAAACATTATATTCATTCCAAATTAAGTATAGTTAGGTAAAATGCAATAATGCAATAAGTTATAGTTTAGTTATTACATACATTTCAAATAATAGCTTCATTTCTAAGGAATTATAAATATAATGCAGCTTAAAAACAATAATCATTTTTGCTTATTCGTCGCCCATTAAACAATCAAATTTAAAATTTTTTATTAAGCGTTAAAGAGTTGATAAGAAAGGTCAACTTAATTTGTTTGTGATAGGAATTGTATCAGATGTTATAATCGAGATAATGCTTCGAGTAATAAGATTGGCAAATCCAACGTATTTGAGTTTTAGAATTGATGGTTTTAAATGTTATGCGCTTAAAAATATTTATTTTCTTGTTGTTAACCGCAACCTTTTCTATGGCTAGTACCCCAGGACAGGCTGGGCTTGGGCAAAGCCAGCTAATTGTAGTTACTTTAACTATCATTGCTGGAGCCGGTTTAGCCAGCCTAATTCGTAAATTTGGGTTACCATCGGTCGTAGGAGAATTAATTCTTGGCTTGCTGCTTGGTATGTTTGCCCATTTCAAATTGGCTGTCTGGCCACAAGTTATCAATGATCGAGTAATTGAGTTTTTTGCTGAATTAGGAAGTATTCTACTATTGTTTGAAATCGGCCTTGAGTCTAGTTTAAAAGAATTATATCAGGTAGGCAAGCATGGGGTAATGGTTGCTTTTATTGGTGTGCTGGTGCCATTTTGCTTAGGAGCTTGGTTTATTGGTGACTTGCTATTAGGGACACTAGATTTTAAATTGAAGCTATTTATTGGCGCAACTTTGGCAGCTACCTCTGCAGGCATATCGGTACGGGTTTTTAAAGATTTGAAGATTATTAATACTCTTGAAGCAAAAATTGTTTTATCTGCCTCGATAATTGATGATGTACTTGGGCTAATTATTTTGGCAGTTGTCGCCGGCTTAGTAACTAGCGGATCAATAAATTACCCGAATATTAGCCTGGTTTTTATAAAAGTTATTGTCTTTTTTGCTGCAACTTTTATCATTGGCAGTTTTCTGCTACCATACCTAACTAAGCGGCTTTTAGCGGTAAACCAGGAAGAGTCAATGCGATTTATTCTCCTAATTAGTATTTGTCTATTCTGTTCTTGGTTAGCAGTAAAAGCAGGTTTAGCCGCAATTGTTGGTGCTTTTATTGCGGGTTTACTAATCGATGAGAAAATGTTGAATAGTTCTCATCCGCCAATAGAGCTACTAAAACCGCTAAATTATCTATTTGTACCGATATTTTTTGTTTTTGCCGGGATGCAGGTAGATATTGTGGCAATTGCCTCATGGCAAACTTTAACCCTAGGGCTTTGGATTAGCCTTGTTGCAATTATTGGTAAATTAGCTAGTGCAACTATACTGCCAAAACATTTAAACCGGTTTATAGTAGGGTTTGGCATGGTACCCCGCGGTGAAGTGGGTTTGATTTTTGCTCTTTTAGGGCGCGAACTAGGGGTTTTTGATCAAGAAATCTTTGCCTCAATCCTAATGATGGTGATAGTCACATCGTTAGTAACACCAATAATTTTACAACGAATTGTTAAATGGCGGTTAAAGTGAAAATTAAATTTACTAAAATGCATGGTCTGGGTAATGATTTTATAATTATAAATAATTTGATTGCCAAACTTAATTTTAGCCAAGAAGATATTAAATATCTTTGTGATCGGAAATTAGGAATTGGCTGTGATCAATTACTGTTAGTTGATAAAGCTACTGATAATAAAAGTGACTTTTATTACCGAATTTATAATAGTGATGGTAGTCTCGCCGGTCAGTGTGGTAATGGTGCACGCTGTTTTATCCGCTATGTTATCGAGACTGGGCTAACTACCAAAAGCGAAATACTATTGCAGACCCGTGAGCGAATCATTTGTGGCAAAATGAAGGATAAGGAAAATATTGAAGTAGAAATGGGCCAACCTGAATTTGAGCCAAGGTTAATCCCCCTTAAAGCCCGGTTTGACAAACACTATACACTTTTGATTAATGGTAAAGAAATTCGTTTTAGTGCAGTTTCTATGGGTAATCCGCACGCTGTGATTATCGTTGATGATAAACTAAGTCTGGAAGATGATGATAGTTTAGCTGCTATCGGTAAAGCTTTACAAACTAGTGAATTATTTCCAGAGAGTGTCAATGTGAACTTCGTCTATGTTATAGATCGATCTACCATCTTGCTTAGAACTTATGAGCGTGGCTCAGGGTTTACTCTGGCCTGTGGTTCGGGTGCCTGTGCCAGTGCAGTTATCGCAATTCGCGATGGTTTGACAGATGTGGAAGTTAAAGTGGTAATGCCTGGGGGCAATTTAGCAATTAAATGGCAACCTGGTTCAAGCGTTGTAATGTGTGGCAGCGCTACTAAGGTTTTTGACGGCGAGATCGAACTATGAGTAAAGTAAATCTAATTTTACCAGGAGTAATTTGGCAAAGTAGCGCTGACTTGGATTACATTCTAGGTGAAGAGAAACTTGCTTATTTAAGTAAGATACTAGCGCAGGGTAAAATTACGCAGCATAAATTAGCATACAGTGACTTTTATTATGGTTTTGATTTCGCATATCCTTTCTTAGATCTAGCAAAGAATTATGCTAAGGAAATTGGATTACCCACGGATAATCGAAATTATTTAATTGCTGAGCCTACCAATTTAAGGCCAGACCGCGATCGCTTACTAATTGCTGAGAGCGCTTTGTTGCAATTGGACCAGGATGAAGCTAATCAATATATTTCTGAATTAAACCAGCATTTTTGTCAAGATGGAATAAAGTTTTACTATTTATCTGCAGCATTGTGGTTAATAGAATTGCCGTATGATATTACTAATCTCTCAAGTAACCCTATAGTCGATATCGTTGGCGAAAATATTGATGAATATTTGCCAAATGGAGCAAATCAACTTAAACTGCATAGCTTGATCAATGAAATTCAAATGCTGTTATTTAATCATCCAGTTAATCAAATTCGTGAAAACGAAGGGTCACTTCAGGTTAATAGCCTCTGGCTTTGGAATAAACAATCAACTAAACTACCATTAAATATGACTAATTTGTCGAGCACTCTCCCGCATATGGGGGAAAAATTTGCCTTGGAAAAGGTAACTAAGATTAATAAAGGGCAGAATTACACCTATTTTATTGATCAGGCCTACTATCCTTCGGCCTATCAGGATAGCTTTGCCTGGCTTAATATCGTAAAAGATATAGATAATAAACTAGTAAGTATCTTGCTTGATTTGTTAAAATCGGGCAAAATAAGTGAATTAATCTTGTGGTCTAATTTACCGCGAAGCTGGATACAGGTAACACTAAAACCAATCAATTTACTTAAGTTCTGGGCAAGAGGCGAGTATAAAGATCTTGTTAATAAATTATTGTCCATTTACTAATTCAATTATTAAGTATTTAATCATGGTGCAAGGTATATATCAAAGGAAAATATATGGCTAATTATAAGAAAATATTAAAAGTTTCAGCATATAGTGTAGTTGGAGTAATATTAGCTGGGGTGTTAGGCGTTACGGCAATTGTAACTTTAGTTAACCCTAATCGCTTTAAGCCAATGATTATTAAAGCGGCTTATGAAGCAACCGGGCGCAAGCTAGCTTTGGATGGTGATATTAGTTGGACCATCTATCCTAATTTAGGTCTAAAGATTCAAAAAGTGAGTCTTTCTAACCCAGATGGGTTTAAAGCGGCGAATTTGGTAGAAGTAAATTCTGCTGACGTTTCGGTGGCATTAATCCCGCTATTAAGCCATAAAGTAATCTTTAAAAATCTAGTTATTGATGGGCTGAAAGTTGGTTTAATAGAACAAAACGGCAACAATAACTGGACTTTTACGCCGCCCCAGGAAAAACCCAGCGAACCTGGTAAGCCAAGTGAGCCAGCACCAATACACATCGAATTTAGTTCATTAAGTCTTACAAATACTACCATTAGTTATGATGACTTTGATCATAAGAAGCATCAGGGAGTAAAAAATGTTAATTTGAAAGTTGATACTGGTTTTGGCGGTGAAGTGAAATTTGATAGCAAAGAAGATGTGCTAAATCTTGATAAAGTTGCATTTAATTATAATGACGCAGCAATTGGTGAGCTAAACTTAAAAGTTTTACATGTAGATGATCCAGATTACAATGGGGATGTCAAAATTAGTAAATTAATGTTAAATAAGCTATTAAATGATTTTAATATCGATCTTGGCGCCAAAAAAGGCATGCCGATTCTTGATAATATAAGTTTTTCCGGTACTATTAACGGGGATAAGAATAATATTAAATTAGCCAATTTTAACTTTAATTTCGCGGATTTACTAAAAGGAACAACTAATCTAGACGTTAAGAATTTCAAAAACCCAACTTATAATGGTAATATCAATTTAGCTGAATTTAACTTAAATAAGGTCTTAAACCAGGCTAATATTGCGGTAAATGAGCGTAAAGATAAACCATTACTTAATAGCTTTGCTTTTAGCAGTAAAATTAATGGTAATATGAATTCTGCAAATTTAAATGGGTTTAGCGTTAATGTCGGCAAATTGCTTCAAGTAAGTGGTAGTGTGCAGGTTAATAATTTTGTGAACCCGAATTTTAATGGTAATATCAACGTACCGGATTTTTCTCTAAACAAAGTATTAGATGGTTTAAATATCGCGGTAAATGAACGTAAAAATAAACCATTATTAAATAGTTTTGCCTTCAATAGTAAATTCCGCGGCAGTACCGCCAATCTAATATTGAATAATTATAGCTTTAAAACTGGCGGTATTTTACAAGGTTCAGGTACTACTTTCCAGGTGCAAAATTTTGCTGATCCCAAATTTAACGGAGATATTGCAGTACCTACGTTCTCTTTAAATAAAGTAATGGAACAATTAGCTATGGCGCCGATAGATATACCGAAGAAAGAACGCTTGAATCAAGTTGCGGTTAAAACCAGTTTTGCCGGAAGTAAAACAAGTTTAAACTTAAGCCAACTATTATTAAAAATTGCAAATACTAATATTACCGGTAGCCTAAATGTACCATCCTTTAAGCCATTGTCGCTTGCTGAAAATATTACGGTCGACCAATTGGATGTTTCCGATTTTAGTAATGTTAATGGATTTAAAGTACCATTACACCAGGTGCATTTTGTGGGTAATTCAAGCTTAAGTGATGGCGATCTTGCAACATTAAATGGCAAGCAAAGTGTACAAATTGGTAACGTAAAATTGCTTGGTTTTAGCCTGGATGAACAGGTTAAATATATGGATCGCACAATTAGTAGTAGTAATCCTAATGGTAACGTTATAGCTCAAATTGGTAATGCCGTGCAAATTAATCAGGCAATTAATAAAGTTAAGGCTGAGATAGCTAAAGCTACTGCTCCTGGAGCAAAAGACTATAGCAAGTCGACTGATTTGGGAACTTTTAATTCTGAAGCCGTATTCCATAATGGGGTAGCTAATCCTTCAAACTTTAAGTTAGACGGGCCAAGTTTAAGCACTAAAGGTAATGGTGAACTTAATTTAGCCAAAAAATCTTTAAACTATAAAGTTTCAGGGCAATTACTTGTATCTGGTATCAACCCGGTATTCAAAAAGTTAACTTTCCCGGCAACCGTGCAAGGTAGTTTTAAAGACCCTAGCGCTAGCTTAGATTGGGGATCTATAATCCAGCAATTAGTAGCTTACGCGGTTACTAATGGTAAAAATGAGATTAAAAATGCGATTAGTCAGCAGGTAAACCAGGCGGTTGGAAGCCAAGTACGCCAAGCTATTGGTAACCAAAATGGCAATCAGGTTATTGATAATGTTGGTAAAGCAGCAGCCGACGCCATTGGTGGCTTATTTGGTGGCGGAAAATAATTTATACTAAATCAGCTTCAAACCTCATAAACTGTTCTTTGAAGCTGGCTAAGTATTATGGTAATGGGAAATGAAGATCAAGCGTCTTCATTTCCGTATTCGTCCAATACTTTGAGTTGATTGAAATGAATAGTCAGTAATATGATATAATTGCAAAAAGGTTGAGTCGAAACAGTAGAAGCTATTAAGTCAAGTACCATAATGGTTGAGGGGTAAATTAATTAAAATGGCAAATTTTACCGACGAACAAGCTCAAGTGCTAGCTAAAGAGACGGAAGAATTAATCTCAAGTGTATTAGAACAATCAAAATTCGAATTAGAAAATAGAGATCTTGCAACTAAAAGTGATATTAGAGAGTCTGAATTACGATTACAAAAAGAAATTGCGCTAATAGAGTCAAGGCTAGTACGCTGGGCTATTGGGGTAGGTATTACGACTATAATAACCTTGAGTGGTGTAATGTTTACGCTGCTAAAATTAGTGAGTCATTAATAAGCTGTTTACAATAATTAAATAATATTAATACCGATATACGGTAATGGAAAGAAATAGTGAAATTTAATATAAAACAAAAACTAAAAGAAATGATGATTGCGGTTAAACCTAATACTAAAACTGGTTTAAAAGCACAAAATCAAAAGAATAAAACAGATGCTAACTTTACGGATATAGTTGAGAAGTATAAGGAAAAAAAACCTGCTGCTAACCGTAAGCGTAATTCAACAGCCCAGGTTGAAGATAGGGAGTTTCAGCCGCGCAATAATGCCAAACGGGTAAAATTGTATCGCCAAAACCAGCAGGAAAAAATTACGTCACAACGCATCCGAGATGAACGTATTGATCCAAAAGAAGGACATAGTGAGCGGATCTCTAAAGCTTTATCGATGTCCGGAGTTGGGTCTCGTCGTGATTGTGATAATTTGGTGGCAAATGGGAAGGTCATTGTGAATGGCAAAGTTGCCGTTTTGGGGCAGAAAATAACAGCAAAAGATCGAGTAGAGGTATTGGGTAAACCTGTGCGTATTAAATGGCAAGACCGTTTAGCGCGGATAATTATTTATCATAAGCCAGAAGGTGAACTGGTATCAAGAAACGATCCACAAGGTAGGGCAACTGTCTATGATCGAATTCCGTTATTAAATAATCGTCGATTTATGGCAATAGGCAGACTAGATTATAATACCAGTGGGTTACTGATTTTCACTACTTCCGGCGAATTGGCCAACCGATTTATGCATCCTCGCTATGAAGTAGAGCGCGAATATGCGGTCAGAATCTATGGTGAACCATTAACAAGTGAGCAAATAAAAGAGCTTAAAAAAGGGATTCGTCTGGAAGACGGTAAAGCTAATTTTAAAGATATAATAAAGTTGGACCGTATAGATAGTGATTCGAAAAATCATTGGTACAAGGTGCTTCTGATGGAAGGGCGCAATCGCGAAGTACGTCGGATGTTTGAGTATTTTCAGTTAACTGTTAGCCGCCTGATGCGTACGCGTTTTGGACCAATTGATCTACCGCCACGCCTTAAACGCGGCAATTACTATGAGTTGAATGAAATTGAAGTTGCCAAGGTTATGCAAAGCTTTGATTTAACCGTTGCTGGGACAATACGTTAAAAATAGCAATAAAGCTGATTATATTCAAAGGGTTAAGTGGCGAAACGCCAACTTAACCCTTTTTGCTTTAATAAGGATACAAATTGAACTTAGGCTTAAGCTCATTTTTTAATTAGATATTTAGGAGGTCCTTGCCAAATTCAATTTATAATTGCGGCACATGATAATTAATGCTTAATAAGAATTCATTTGATATTATTGTGTTGATGGTTCCTAAATTCGGCCCGCCTGACTGCGGAGCCCGATAATTCTCATGTATTGGTATTAATAAACCATAGTTGATATAGTCAAAATCAAGAGACCAATTGCGTTTGATAAACCATTGCGCACCTAAGCCGATTTCTGAAGTTATATTCTTTGTACCTGGATCACCTGCATAGGTTGTCATAGTGTCCATAGAGTATGCTAAGCCGAGTTTTCCTTTTAGAAAGATATTTTCTCGCACAGGGATATAGCCTACTGCTACGAGGCCAAAATTATTTTGGGATCCCCAGAAATTGGTTTTGTTCGGTGACATTGAAGGTCTCTGGTAAATTTGATTGCCAGAATAGACATAGTCAAATTCGGCAGCAACATAATTATTAAACCGATAGCCGAAGTTTGCATAAACTGGCATTGAATAACCACTAACATTTCCCAAGAATTGGGATTGAATATCGTATTGGCTATTCGAAGTAGCGGATGGTACATAGAAAGTTTTTACCAGACCATAGTTCTGAGTAATGTTAAGTCCGGAACCTGCACCGAAATATACTTCGTGATAATCTTCTCCCAAAGCAGTTACAGGCTTAATAATTGTAAATAGTACTCCGATTGATACTAACATTTTATTGAGGTTTATTTTTTTATTGTTCTTCATATTGTTTTACTTAGTCAAAAAGATTAAATCCTAGTCTACACTTATCAATTAACCCAAAGCCTTACCGTTGTGCATTGTTAGCGATTTTAGTCTATCAAAAATTTTATTACCTACTTATGAACTTAAATATCATCGATTACTAGAATCCATTTAAGATTAAAATCAGCAAAAAAGCTTTAAAGTTCTAAGCTGGAATTGTGACTTTAGACCAATTAAGCAAATCAGGGTTAATTTGCACTCTGAAATAAACTGAAACTCTGGCTTATGCTAATTGAAGGCGCAATTTTAGCATCATCTAATATGATCCAATACGGAACTACTAAGGTTTTAGTTCGGAAATGGGGATTTTGCTCGACATTAGTAAAAATTTTATTTTAATAGAGGGTAGAATTGGCGATTATAGCATACTTTTAAAAGTTTAACTATCTACAAGAATTGTGTATAAAAGTTTCAGAGAACTTAAAGTTTTATAAGGTTTAAGTAAAGTTCAACGACAAAAAACCAGGTTAGTTGGCCTAACCTGGTGTATGAATTCAATTAACAATGAACAGTTTTAAGGCGTAAAGCAAAGTTGCGTAAACTCTCGATTCCGCTGGCTTCTGCTCTCTGGCACCAATCTTGTAGTGATCGAACTAATTCTTCTTTAGTCATATTAGATCTAGCCCAAAGCTTTGTTAGTTCTTCACGCATACTGATTATTTTTTGTAAGACAGAACTTTGCTTACATACTTGCTCAATAGTACTTTGCTCATTTGCAGTATACAAATCCTTATCTTTAATGAGTATCATTCTTACTTTTTGCCATGAAAGTTTGGATGAAACTGAGGTTTTAAGTAATTGTAACTCGCGGTGGCAATCTGCTTTTAACTCTCTTGAAAAGTTTACAGCAATTTCATAACGATTGGCTACAATAGCCTCCAGTGTTTGCAAATCAGGAATCAATTTAGGTGCTTTGCTAGTATGGATTTCAGGTATAGTTTTCTTAACTTTAGCTAGTTTAAAGAAAGCTAATATCTTAATCCAGGCCCAACCTAAATCAAATTCAAACCATTTTGCAGACAATTTAGCACTAGTAGCAAAGGTATGATGGTTATTATGTAATTCCTCACCGCCAATTAATATTCCCCATGGAAAAATATTGCGTGCTTGATCCGAGTTCTCGAAATTACGATAACCAAACCAATGCCCAATACCATTGATTACTCCAGCGGCAAATATAGGAATCCACATCATTTGCACCGCCCAAATGGTGATCCCTATCACTCCAAATAATGCAATATTAGTGGCTAACATAATCCCAATACCGATTAAGTGGTGTTTGGTATATAAGTTACGCTCTAACCAGTCATCTGGAGTACCGTTACCGTATTTTTTTATTGTTTCCAAGTTAGCAGCTTCTTCTTGATACAACTCCACACCTTCACGAAGGACTTTTTTGATACCAAAAACGTGCGGTGAATGCGGGTCACCTGCTTTATCTGAAAAAGCATGGTGTTTACGATGAATCGCTGCCCACTCTTTAGTAACCATTCCTGTTGTTAACCATAACCAGAAGCGGAAAAAATGGCTTGGTATGGCATGCAGTTCCAAAGCACGATGTGCTTGGCAACGATGGAGGAATATTGTTACTGACAAAATGGTGATGTGGGTTAAACCCAATGTTACTAGGACATAGCCCCACCAAGGCATATCAAAAAATCCATGTCCTAACCAATTAAGAAAACTCATATCTATCTTATCTCCCTAAACGTGGTGAAAAACACCAACAAAATTATTTTATGTTACTATTGTATCACAATATCATAAAAACTGGAATTTACTATAGATGGGCTAGACTAGTTGACTGATTAAAGATATGCATAAATTCCTTGCCGTTATTAAGGTTAATTCGTTTATAAGTGTGGTAGAATTATTTTAACTTATTGAATTAGATGTGGAAATTTTAAAGGGGATGAAGAGGTGGGATAAAATTGTATTTGTTAGAAGTAATTGCTTAATGTTTATTTTTAATATTTAAGTAAAAAATACACGCTGAAGATAATTTCTTATAGTTTAGGCATAAAATCTTGACTGCTAGTAACTTCTGAGAAACAAATTTTTAATCATATTTAAATAAGAGCTTTTTTAAATTGTTCCTTGCTACCTGAGCTAGCGCAAAGCGCTAAAAAATGACTGATGTTACATACTTTAATCAATTTTAAAAGGAATTAAAATAATAACATCAGTTAATTAGTCAAATTTGTTGAATTATTTTAATGCTTTCGTCTTCCAACTGGATATAGCCTCCAGCCAAGTGATCTTGCCAATCCGGGATTTCAAACCGCTTTAACTTGTTACCATTTGCTAATAGGATCGAATACTCGCCTGGATTATGGGTGTGCCCGTGAATCACTATATTCGCACCGGCTTTATGAGCATATTGAATGATGGTCTCATCCACTACGTGATAAATATGCTGTGGTTTAGTATTTGTCTGTTCCCCTGATTTGTGCTCGAGCATTTCTTTTATTTTATAACGGGTACGTAATGGTAATAGTTTGCCGATAAAAATGGTAACTGGATTTTGTAAAATTTTTTTCATTTTTTGATACGCTATATCTAAGGTACAAAATGTATCGCCATGACTTAATAAAATAGTATTTGTACCAACTTGTATAGTATGCATATCTTTGATTAAATTAATACCCGTCTCTTTAGCAAACCTTCTGCCTACTGCGAAATCGTGATTGCCACCTTTAAAATACACTAATGTAGATTTACTAAACTCTTTTAAGTTTAGCTTTATCTCTTGAATAAACTCATTGTTGTCATCATCACCAAGCCAATAATCAAAAAAATCTCCCAAAATGTATAAAGCGTCGATATTGCCTTTCCAGTATTCAAGTAACTTATAGAATACTTGATTAGCTTCTTTAGTATTTGGTGAAAGATGTAAGTCTGAAATAAATATTATTTTCATAAATTTACCTAATTTAATCTGATGCAAGGGGTTATTTTATAAGTAATTTGCCTTCTAGTTTGATATAATTTTAGTGTTTTTAGTATTGTATTAGTACTCTTTTTCTAAAATGTAGCCGGTGTTGAACTTTTTAGCCGCGAGAGATTTGAGAAAGTGAACGCAACCCATGAGGCAGCATTAGTAATTAATTGAAAGTTTGAGGTAAAATTAAAAATGATCAAGCAAGTATTAAAAATGGGAAACCCTTCGTTATTGGAAAAATCGTTACCTATCACCAAAGAAGAATTTGGCTCTGCTGAATTACTAAGGTTAATTGAAGACTTAGTTGATACTCAGCGCCATTATGGAGGGATAGGAATTGCGGCTCCACAAATTGGGGTAAACAAGCAAATTGTCATTATAGAATATTACCAGAAAGATATTACTCGTTATACTGATATCGGAGACTGCCCGTTAAAAGTTATCATTAATCCCAAAATTATCCCAATTGGGGAAGAAGAGTCAGCCATGAATGAAGGTTGCCTATCCGTTCCTGGACTGCGCGGCGAAGTATTTCGCCCTACAGTGATTTATTATGAATATTATGATCAATACGGTAATTTCTTTTCTGGCGAAGATAGCAGCGTCTTTGCCCGGGTACTACAACATGAATGCGATCATCTAAACGGGATACTTTATCCGATGCGGATGCGGGACATCAGTAAACTTGCATTTGTTGATCTTAATTAGTTAAAAATAGCCGAGTAATGGAAAATACCATAAAGCAAAGCCATGATTGGATTTACCGAGCAGTTACTATTCTTTCATTTAATGGTGGCTTGGTAAGTATGGTCACATTTATGAGTTTCTTGCATAATTCGGTTGGTTATGTAACCGGTAATATCTCGTTTGCTGCTGAGTCTTTGGTTAATGGTAACTGGGCTTCTTTTCATGGTTATTTGCTTGCGTTAATTAGTTTTTTAGTCGGTTCAATTATTAGTGGAATAATAATCCCTAGCGACAATGTTAATCGCAATAATAATTATAATTTGGCCCTGACATTAGAAATGATTTGTATTATAATTGGTGGATTTGGGCTTAAGTTTGGGGTGAGCTCAGCTAAATATTTTTTAGCAATCTCAATGGGGATGCAAAATGCACTTACCACCTATTATGGAAACTCAATTATCCGGACAACACATATGACCGGTACTATGACTGACTTGGGTATAACACTTGGTCATTTTATCCGGGGGGATAAAGTGGCACTCTGGCGGATTATAGTCTATTCCTTCTTGTTATTAGGTTTCTTTGCCGGTTGTGTTTGCGGAGTTATCGGTTATATGTACTTTGATTATAATACCTTGTTTATCTCGGTACTATTATGTTTAATAATGCTAAAGTTTAGCGCGCGCAATCATAATTTAACGAAACAAAATTAGCCAAGATTCTGAGTGAATAGCGATTTGCTATTATCTGCTCAATTATAACCATCTATCCTAATACCCACTATATAGATAACATAACTAAAATTGAAGCCAATAAACTATACTGGTTTAGCTTGCCAAGCCTGTAGATTAAAACTTATAACTTAGTAATTGATATTGTCATCCAAGTGTTATAGAGTTCTGTAAATTTGCTGCAGGCAATGTATAATCTTGGGCTGTAAACCAAAAATCTTGCTAAGTACACTAATTAAATAGATACTTGTAGAATAAGATAATTTTGAACTGTTAGGATTATAATAGATGGCGTTTAAGTTAACTAAAAAATTTAATTTTGCTACTTTAATATTTGCCTTAGGCGGATTTATCGGTGGGGTTTATTTATTGACATATTTGTTCCCGGTTACAGATAATGCTTTTGTTATTGATAATATGACTCCTATTGCTGCCTCAGTTAGCGGACGGATTGAAAAAATTTATGTTGAGAATGGTGAAAAGCTTAAAGCCGGCGATCCAATTCTGTTAATTCAACCTGAAGCTTTCCAAATTGAATATCGTAGAGTGAAGGCTCAATATGACCAGGCATTAATTGGTCTGCAAGTTATCAAGAAACGTATCGAGGTAACTAAACTAGATTTAGTTGCAGCGAAAAACCAACTTGAAAGATTGAATTACGAATATAAACAGAAAAGTGATAAGAACGTAAGTAAGGGAGCACTAGGCCTAGAGTTAAAGTCACTTAGTTATAATATCAAATCACAGACTGATACTGTAGCGTCTCTTAATGAGCAGGTAGAATTGGGAAAAACTGAATTGAAGCAAGCAGAAGTAGGGGTATTATCGTTAAAGGCTGCAGCCGAAAAAGCTGCACTTAACTTAAAAGATACGCTTGTTAAAGCGCCTGCAGATGGATATATTCAAAATATGTATAATGGTATCGGCACACCAGCACTTGCCCATGAACCAATATTTAATTTTGTAGATACCGCAAATACTTATATACAGGCAAACTTTAATGAAACTGACTTAGCAAATGTTCATGCCGGTGATAAGGTGCTAATTTTTCCGCGTGCATATATCGGAAGGAAGGTGTTTCATGGGGTAGTGATGTCTGACAATTGGGCTGTTGATAGACAGCATATTCTACCATTTAAGGACACCCAGTTAGCTTTTGCGGCTAACCATTGGCTTAATTTGCCGCAAAGACTGCCCGTTCAAATTAAAGTTCTCGATAACGTTAGCGAGTACCAGTTGCGCCCAGGGATGAGCGCATATGTATATGTATCAACGAAGAACTAGAATTGGCTCTTTAGCCTAACACTTACGTCATTTTCGTCTTCTACACTACTCATATACTTTTTTGTACTAATCTGAAGCCTTCAAGCGAAGATAAAAGTACTGGATTACAGTTTGTTATTCAAATTAAAATTAAAGTGGAAAAAATAGCAATAGAATATTTAGGTCTATAGTTATGATAGATAAAATATTATATAAGTCTAAAAATTTTATAAAATATTTTTGTTAGTATCCGCCAATATAGTGCGAAAATCTCAGACTACCTAAACCCAGAGACCCAAATATTGGATAAATTTTGGGAGAATAACTATCTATGGTTTCTAAATTATATTGGCGAAACAAGGGATAAGTTATAGAAGTAAAGCGCATAGGAGAAAACATGTTCAACTATAGAGAAAATGATGAGTTATTTGTAATACCGATGTCCAATGAGATTGTAGATCAAAATGAACCGCAATCCAAGACAGGATCACATAGTGATAAAGTGCCTGAAGTAGTAAATCGTTTTTTTGCTACTAAAACTAAGGTTAAACAGTATAATCTTACTCCAGCCGATACGAAAGCTTTTCTTTCACGTTGGCATACCTATCTTGAAAAGGCAGAATATAAGTGGAGTACATATGCTGAAGCTAAAACGGGAAGAATGATTAGGCGTTGTGGCATACCGATTGCAGAGGCACTTTATTTTATGACTGAATTACAGCTAAAAGAATTATATGATCAAATTTGGGAATGGGTCGATGAGGGTGCTGTAGAACTGGAATTTTGCATGTACGAAAATTAATATATAAGTATAAAATAAGCCGGGATAAGGTATGTTGCTAAGAGTAGCGAACTAAGGGCGCCGCCGATAATGCCCAAGCCAACTGAAACTTGGGCATTTGCTCCTGCACCGCTTGCAAATACCAACGGCAAGGCGCCACATATACTCATACGCTTAGCCTTATTACCAGGCTTAACTGCGATTAAGCGCTGCCCTTTAGGGCTATATCCATAATCATATTCGCTCATTAGCATTTATCCCTAATTTATCAAGCCAGACTATAGATGTAGTTGGTATCTGCGTTATCCCTTCAATTAACTTTTTTTGGCTTCTTCATGCCGTTCCTTATAGCCATAGGTTCAATAATCTGCTGATATTAATATTATTGGCAAATCTGCCTTTACTAACTTCATAGCCTTAATTCTTAAATCGTAACTAGATGCCTTTGCCATTATCTAACCTACTTAAAACCAATTAAATAAAGTTAGAACTTAACAATAATCAATAGTTAATGTCACATAAAACTTTACACAAAAACTTCTTGAAATTTTTTTAATGAGCTGGTCAAACTCTAATGGCTACTGCTTTACTTGGCACTTTTTACCTTTTTATAAGCGGTGTCCCATCATTTTTGGACGGTGTTAAAAGAAAGAGGGAATACTTACAATGACGACATAATTTGATACTTTTTTACTCATTGATTGCCATATTAAGTGCTAGAAAAATTACTTTATTGACTTACATACAATTTTCATTTTTGATATTCAAATCGTCAAAGAAAAAATTTGCCTTCTAGCTAAAAAATAGGATCTGCTTAGGCTGGCATTATTTAATTACATCTGTTTAGTTTTAGGAAAAATCATGCGTTTATTCTGTCGAGTATTTTTGTTAACTTTAATAAGTAGTTCTACATTTGCCTATGAGGTGACAGTTAGTAATCAATCACCTCAGACCCCTTCCCATGGCCCTGTGCTTATATTCCGTAATTTTGATAGTACCGCACATAAGGGAAAAGTAGAGTATCTGGTAAGTACAATCCCGGCTACCTATAAGCAAAAACCATCTGAAATATTTAATGCTTATAGTGCCTTTCATACTTTATCTGAAGATTTTGGCCGTGCATTGATTGCGCCTTCGATTATAACGGTCGGTAATAAGACGGCAGCAAATGGCAAACAAAATTTTGTCATAGAACTAGCTGGGCGCCAAGGAAAAACCAGGATCGGGCCTACTGATTGCTCGATTGATAAAAATAGGCTCTGTTACGAGATACCAACGACCGTTGTAGGTGTTACTGTTGATGGCAAAAAATATCCAGAATTGGTTGATAGCGGCAAGTTAATGCTGCCAAAGGGTGATAGATACAAGGTTAATTTGATGGTTATGACTACTGTAAAAGAGGTGTCAGTAAAAGATTATGAATCTTCAGCCAAAAATGCATCAAAGCAATCATTAAAGCCAGTGGACGCTAAAACCAACCTTTGATCTGTTGCCGGCTAATTGTAAATTTCTGGATATTACTCTCAAATTAATGCAGTAAATAGTTAATAGTAGCTATAAATTATTTGTGAGTAACAATTAAATGCATCATATTTTGATAATTTTTTAATAACTAAAGAGCATGGTAGATGAGAAAAAAAATAACTTATAAATTGATATTAAGTGTATTAGTGGGACAAAGTTTCTTTTTAGCTGGTTGTAATCAGGTAGGTTCTTCCGGGCCGGGAAGTAATGCGGTCTCAAAATCAAGCCTGAAAGAAGTACCGGATGATCCAAATAGCGATAACGACGTTTGGGTAAATGTGATCCAGAACGATACGCAAAAGAAAGACAGCCATATGGCGATAGTTGCCGAAAATAAAAGCTCCTATGCGCTGGAATTTAAAGGCTGTATAAGTGAAGATAGTCGTGGACAAAAAGTATCAGACTATGTTGATGTACATTTGAGCGACATTCCTGGCGGCTATTCATTTCCCAAGCTGCAAAGCGGCAGCTATGATGCCAAATGGGCATATCTCGACCATGGCTATGGGATCTATGACAAGAATCACATCTTTGATAATAATCTTTATTTTCATGATGTAGATAAGCATAGTGATGCGAAATTTTACTGTGTTTATAGTACCTGGGTGCCGCAATTAAATAAAGTTTTTAGCTTCAAGCTAGTAAATAACTGGTATGTAGCATCATCGGATGCTGATTTAGGCCATAAGCTAGATAAGCCAACCCAGGATAGCAAGGCGATGCAGGAGCAAACAACTCTGTCAAGCATGCTTAAATATGGAACCGAGGCCGCAATTGGTGTGACGGCAACAGGAGGGGCTTATGCGGCTTTCCTAAAAAAAGTGCCAGGAATGACATTGAGGGATTGGATTTGGCAACAGGAAGAAGGTATTCTTAAAAAATATACCGAAAGATTTAACAATTACTTATCTGATTTGAAGTTTTACCCTCCTGGTAGTTCACAATATGAAGAAGCAAAAAGATTTTTTACTAACGAATTATCTTCTGACGGGAATTTTTTTCAAAAGAAGAATTCTGGGGCTTCTGTTGACGAGATTTTAAAGGTACTAACTGAAGGCGACGAAGAGATGGGAGCATTAAGTGTTGAAGAAATGGTTGTAGTCAAAGATTTATCTGATAGTACGGGCTATCCAGTGATGAAGCTTAAATTTAAAAACTCTGAAGGGCAAATTGTCTCTGTTGGCCGTGGTGGACCATATGATTATTTGGGTATAGAGGCAATTGGCATTAATGATCCAAATTATTATGTTAAACGTTTAGATGAATTGGGGGGAGAATATAATTCTGTAGCAGATTACATAATCTATAAACCAGATGTACTGATGCCGAATGATATTCAAGGTTTAACTTTTGCCGCTGAACAGGCTAAGCGTGACGATATATATTATACTCCTGAAATAGACGAGTTAGCAAATTTAGCGGAAGTACCTATGAAAGTAGGTGGGTATGACATGGCAGCTGTTGGGGGTAGTACAGTTGGAATTGCGATAGCTGCCTTTGATTATTTTGTGCTGGATCCGTTATTTGGGAAACTAATCGATAACCCAGGACTTGGCGCCTATAAAACGGGAATAAATCACTTGCGCCTGGAAGCGTTGACCAGTGATGAGCTGGCGGCAATAAATAAACAGTTGCCGGCAGACCAGCAGTTGTCAGATACAACGGTAGTAACTCCGGTTAATGGTAAAAATTCAATTTATCAGGAAGTGCGTTTAAGTTCTAAAGATGCAAATGATGACCAGCAGTTTAACCTGGCGATAAGCTTAAATACGCTAGAGAATCCATGGGTACGCAATAGCGACGGTAGTGGTTCAACTAATGAGAGTCCTTATTTTGGTGATATCAGCTTTAGTTCGGCAGCCAAAGAAGATGCAGCAGTGCTAATGACAGTCAGTTCATATGAAGCCAACCCTCTGGCAGAACTGGATTATAGCTATCAGCAGACGATGTATGAACAAGCCGGGATGTATGATTTTGCCGGGGACTACCGTCTGGCAAGTCCAGCGTATACTGTCAATCAAAATAGTGCAGCCGTTAATAATTTGGCGTTAAGTACCTGGAAGAAAAATAGGAAAACTGGAGCAAATGCGGCAAATGGTACTGAAGGCGATTTATTCCTGGATGAAGGCAAGCTATTAAGCCTGAATGTTACATTGCCTGCAGCTTTGTCAGGCAAGAGCGTTGCTGGTGGCGGGATGGACGTTACCTATGTAGATGAGGATAGTGAGAATGGCGCGATGCAGTTGATGAGTGTGAAGAATCGAGAATTTGCCAATCAGTTATTGGCAAGCCAAGATTCACCGACATTCATCTACAGCAAATTTAGCGGGAAATTCCCGTTAATGGCAGGCTCGAGTACTAATCTGGAGCTAATGATAGGCGGTTTTAATGACGGCAAACATCATGACGGTAAACTATACCTAGCCGATGCAACATCTAGGACAACCTATATACCAGTACACCTGGGCTATAAGCTGATGACAACGCCCAAAGAGTTTCCGACCTTGACTGAGTATGATAGTACTCCGGAACTGTTGACGTTAGTAAATGCAGGTAGCAGCGACTATACCGGGATAGAATTTACCAATTTGCCAACTGGCGCCCGGGCAAAAGGCTGTAATGGCGAAGAGCTGGTTTGGAATGGAACAACAGCGCGGCTAGATTTCCCCTTCAAGGCAAAATCATCATGTAATATAACCTTTGATTTATCAGGGGTAATAGCCGGGAACTATGAAGTTCAGATGACAGCCTTAAGTGCCAATGGCGTGGTAGTAGATGCGGATAAATCAACCTTAGGCATAAACATAGCCGGTGGTTGGTAGCATAATTTGATGGTGGCGTTAGCCACCTTGGAGGAAAGAATGAAGAGACTATTTGCGAAGGTGTTATTGCTTTTATTAGCGATAACAGTCTCTTATGCAGATGAATTGCCGGCATGTAACGTTGTTGCTGAAAGTAATGATCAACTGACATTTAGTACATTATCACTAAAGGCAAACGATTGTATCCGAGTTAACAATCTTGGAAATAATTCCCAATATGAATTATTGATGAAAAGTGATGGCAATCTTGTGATTTTTCAGTTGTTAAATGGTGCGTTGACAGGAAAATGGACATCAAATACCGGAAAAGATGATTATCTTTCTATGCCAAATAAGCATATGGAGTTTAGACCAAACTCAAAAGGCCGATTAACGTTGTATTCTGGAGCTTGTCCTTATTATGAAACGACTCAATATACTATGCCGTCTGATGATGTCGGTAAGCTAATTTTTAGATTAGATGGTGGTTTGGCCATTGTGAATTCTAGTGGTACAACTTGGTCAGCAGGACCAGGCGTAGGCCTGAATAAAGATACTAATTGTATTATGAGGAATGGCCAACCTGGACTTGTCGTGTTTTATAATATAAATGTTAAATTGCAAGGTGCTTCAGCTGCAGGACAAAATGTTTACTATAAAATTTACGATAACAATAACAAGCAATTAATTAAAAGCGATACACTGATAAAAAATAGCCAAGCAAGCATTAATTTTGATTGGGAGCTATTAGATATTGGGCCTAATACCCTAACAAATAACGGATTAGATTATACTTTAATTATCTATGGGCTTCAGTATAACGGATATAGTGTAGCTAAGTCTTATGACATTAAAGTTGCACCATCAGGGATTTACGCTAAGCTTGATCCCTCAACCTATAGCGAGGGGGGCTATGACCAATATACTTTATACGGCAGCTTGAACAAAAGTGTAAGTACTTATATTATGGACCTAGCTAGTCCAGAGGTTACTGTTTCTGAAACAAACTCCCCTTCTGACGGATTTTTTGCAAATGAGCTGAGTAATAAACATAATCTGTGTTTTACTGATATAGGCAATTATTCAGCAATACAGCGAAGTCCCTGTACAACAAATACTAATGTGATGAATATAACTATTAATTTGCCATATCAATTATCTAAATATACCTCATTGAAAAAGCAAAATAATGTTTATACCTATACTAAAAATTATTCGTGGTAATTGATATGAAAAAACCTCTAGGTAGCTATCTACTCCTTTTCATCATAATCTATCTGGCTAAAGCTGTTTATGCATATGATTATTGTAATGTTAAAGCTAAAAATACAGATGGCAGCCCAATTAATTTTAATACCTTAGTTAATTATGTTCCAACAACTATCCCGGGGTATGTTGGTTTTGAAAGTGATCCGCAAAATTTTGTTTTGCAGCCAAATGACTGTTACCAGATTAGCATGAGTAATGGCAATATGGTTGAATTAATCATGCAAACAGATGGTAATATGGTTATCTATCAATGTAACGCTAAAGATGCTTACTGCTTTAATGCTTCTCCGCACATGGTATTATGGGCGAGTAATACGGTTGGCCATCCTGGTGCATATGCTGTTTTTAATATATTATATGGCTCAATAGCTATTAATGAAGGTCAAAAAGCTCTTTGGCAAGTCCAGGACCCTCTGATTGCCACAACGCTTACCTCCTCATCCCAGCGTTACTATGGAATGATATTTTTTACTCCTAATGGTGTATTAGCTATTTACGACAGCCTCAAAATTCCTGATGGGCTCGATGCCGGGTTACGTACAAGTTTTCAGCATATTGGCTGGACTTCATAATAAATTTATCAAAATTACGAGTATATGTATATTATGAATAAGAAATTAACCATTAATAATTACTTGCTTTTTGCTATTTCACTATTGCTACTATCAGCTTGCAATAATGGTGGTGGCAAAATATCAGCTTCAAATCAGTATCAACAGAGTGAAATAAAAACTAAGTTTGCTAGTGCGTCCGGGGCTAACCATCTGCCAATTGTCGACTTAATGAAACTTGATTATGGCCTTGCAAACACTACTGCTGTTAGCACGCAAAATTCAAGTACTATGAAGTGCGCTTCCGATAATAGTGTCTGTGCTTCTTTAAACTTGCTCCCAAGTGCACAATATGCGCCAACGCTATATCAGGATAACGCCTGGATTATCCCTAATGCCAATGTAACGTTAACACTGAATTTTAATTCGGATATAGGCCAGGACTTCCATCTCAGTGATATCTATAATGATATTGAGAGCAATGATCTGGTCGGGCATATCGCACAAATCGATACGACAACATGTGATCAGCTAGTTAAAAAAAAAGGCAGCAGCTGCCAGTTTGGACTAGCTTATAGCGGGGATGCCATGAATGAAAGGGCGAATATAATCCACATTATTTTTAAATGGGACAATGGTAATAAAGTATTGGACTACCCATTTGAAGTTAAGAATAAAAATATGACGGTAGAGAACCTGCCAATCGTAAATCTTAGTTCCAGCAAGGAACCAGTAGAATTCATGATTCGGCCGCAGGAAAATAGTGAAGGTTCAGGGATAAACTTTAATTATGCAATTGATAATCAGATCTCCCTTAAAAACGTTGGCACAGCGCAAGTACCTGGTTTTACCGATGAAAATCCTACTATTGCCGTTGCTTTATCCAAACAGTTTAGTACTGGGGTTAATACTTTATATTACACCAACGATTTATTTACTGACTGCCGCAATAGCCCATTATCTTCTGGCAATAGTTGTTTATTCCGTTTCTACTACCTTCCTGAAGCAGGCCAGAATACAGTAACTCCTAGTGGTAGATTCGTTTTTTCCTATTATCAAATGGAATCAAATGGAACTCATTATAACAAGGTGGTTTATACCCAGCGCTTCATGATGAGTATTGGTGATATCAAACCACAAGATTATAGTATAAATGGGTTTACCGGCAGCATCGTATTGCAAAAAGAAAATGTCAATAATCAAGGACTGTCATATAGTCCAATTCTTAAAAACTTTAAACTTATTGCAAAATATGAACCAAATTTTGATCTGGCTATTAGCCGACGAGATAAAACATTCATTTATGGTTCTGGCGATTTTCTTGGCAGCGATGGTCGTAACTATAATGGCCAGCAACTGGCGCAAATGCTGCACCTGGACTATGACGGTAACTGTTTTAACAGTGGGTTTGATCCAACATATACCAACGATTTATCTTATCGCTCATGCAAAGTAAATCTGAAATTTGACAATTTATCACCTACGGCTGCATTCAATAAGCCACTTAAGCTTAATCTATATGCATCATATGATTCTCAGACGGATAGTAGCCATGTTGAGGAATTTGTTGGGACACTTAATTTTTCTACCTTAAATTTAGCGTGCAATCTTAAAAATGCTTTAGTAGGCAGTTATGAAATTCCAGCCGGTACTGAATTACATACTAATGACTGCTATTTTGTGACTGATTCAAATTTTACCAAACAATTTGAATTATTACATGATGATTCGGGTGAATTTGCTATTTATAGCTGTGATGGGCTTAGATATTCCTGTTATAACAAAATATGGTCATCAGTCGGAGCGATAGGTTCGAGTAGCTATACTGAGTTCTCTCCTTCTGGTAGTATTGCCACTTTAAGCCCTGGAATTATTCATGGTGGACTTATTTGCGAGACGGTAGGCTGTCAGTCTTATTATACGGCCTGGATTAGCGATCTTTCACCATATGATAGCAGTCGTAAATTCATGTTTAATGATAATGGGACCATCTCAATAGTTAAAGACGGGGTTGTAGTTTGGTCGACGGCAACCAGTAAAGGAATGATTCGTGATGGAAATACTTTTTATCCTGTTACTAGTCAGGAGATACCATGGTAACTGCTATTAAAGGAATCGTAATGGAAATACAGGCTAACTGGCCCAAGTTTTTAGGGCTATGTGCATTGATTCTAAGTGGAGCGGCCAATGCCCAATGTGACCAGAATGCGTTAGCTATGGTACATGCCTGTCATTGGTCAAATACAGTTGTAGATATAAGTTATTTGCTGAATTTAAACTTTACTGGTAACAAGGATGATAGGCAAAAAATATTTTACAATGTTACCAACCTAGATGATAATAAAATTGTGATTCCCAATACCATGCTAACTAATGCAAGTAGCAAGATTGAGGTTCCCCATGCTTTTCTAGTTACTAACCTGGATGAAACTAAAGCTAACGTACCTTCTGTTTCCAGATATAGGTTTAACCTGTATGGGGTAGCATATAAATCAGGCAGTTTAATTTTTCCTATGCAAATTAGCATTGACTTTGAAATTGTGCCCAATAATTTATATGCAGAGGTTTTTGATGATTTTGACCCGCACCCTTTGAAAGCCCATTATTCATATGGTGATACAACGGCAATAGTCCATGGTTCAATTACCAGCAATATTAAATATAATTCCGGATTTAATTCGGCTCTAAATATAACAGCAAATCTCAGCCCTAATTGGAATGAAGCAATTAACTTGAAAAAATTGAGTTCAACAAATTGTGAAACATTTGCAGTTGGCCGTGCAGGGCCATATAGAAATTCAGGCTATCCAAATCCTAATTTAACTGATTGTCATAAGGCTAGCATGGTTGATGAAGAAAATTTTTCATTTTTTCAACTAAAAAACGATATTGCCGTTACCATAGATATTCCGTATGTTTTGGATAGTTATATATCTACCAAAAATACCTATCTCAAAACAATGACTAATACCTATCAATTTAAGCCTTAAGGAATATCATAGTGAAAAAATTGATTAGCTGCTTTTGCCTTATCTTTGGGGCTAGCTTTTTATATTCGTGCAATAGTGGTATGAAAAATCCGACTACTTCTAATAGTCAGGGCAGTCTAAGCGGCTCAACCCTTAAAAGTGGTACAACTAAGCTGGGGGTTGTGAGTGCTGAAAGCCTGGACTATAATCTGACTCATCAGCAAGTTGAACTCTGTTCTTCAGGGAATGCAGTTTGTGCAGCAATCAGTAGTCTTCCCGGTGGCAGTTTCTATCACCAGAAATGGGTAATTCATGATAGTGCTTCTTTTATAGATATAAAATTCAATACGAATGTAAGCAAGGATTTTCATCTGGCAAATATCAGTAATACCCTAGTTTCTGAGGGGAAAAGCATGGGGCATCTTAGCCAGCTGGATACTAGTGAATGTGATAATCTGGTGGCAACCGGAGCAACATTAGGAAAAAGTTGTAAAATCTATTTCACGGCCAGCTCTGAAGTCATGGAGGCTGGGCAGGATCAAATTAACTTGGCGTGGAAATGGAATCAGGGACAAAATAACTTTACTTTCAGCTTCCCCTTTATTAACAAGGAGGCTGCTTTTCCTACCGAGAATCCACCAATTCTTAATACGACTGACATGTCAGAACCCTTGCTTGTCTATATCCCTAGCAGCGAAACTACTGATGGGACTAATTTAGAGTATCCAATCCAGATTTATAGTTCAATTAATCTAATTAATACCGGATTTAGCTCTTTAACCGGTAATAATCTAGATCCGACAATTAAGGTCCAACTTGCAAACAGGTTTAATACTTCGCCCAACATGGTTCTAAGTGCCATTAATCCCTATTTTACCAGCTGTGCTGCGAAAAGTGTAAATGTTGAAGATACAGAGAACTTTTGTAATTTTCCGTTTATATTTATTCCAGATAATAATCAAAGTGCTTTTGCTGATCTAGTCTTTCAATATACTAGTCCTCAGGTAAATTATCTTCGTAAGGTAGCGTTTAGTATCGGTGATATTATCCCTTTTGTCAGTGCAATAGGAGGAGAATATGCCAGGGTTACTTTATCAAAACATCTGGTTAACAATGATAACAACCTAACTTATAACGTGCCGCTTAGTAATTTAACCTTTTCCGCCAAATTTGAACCTTTAACTGGCGTTGGGACAAAAGTTAGTGAGAAATTAATTACCTATGGTTATGGCGACTTTACCGATACGAAAACCGGGCAAAAATATACAGCTAATGAGTTAATCGGAATGCTTAAATATAATTATGATCCAAACTGTTTGAGTGCAAGTTTTGATCCCGACTATTATGGCAGCGACAAGACTAATGGTAAATGTCCCCTTGAAGTTGCTTTTACTAAAGATATTAAACTTGATCGTCCATTTATGGTCAACTTGTATGCTAATTATGATTCGCAAACCCAAAATCGGTTTGGCATTCATCAATATATTGGAACCATTACATTTTCTTTTGAAGGTGGGGGAACTGACCAAGTCCAATGTAATGTTAAAAAAGCCTCACTTAATAATATCAGTATACCTACAGGAACTGATATGTATGCTGATGACTGCTATTTTACTCATAATTCGCAATCAAATAAACTTTACAAATTACTTCAAGAGGACGGTGGCGACTTAAGTATTTACGAGTGTGATCCAGTATTGAAAGTTTGCAGCAATAAAATATGGGGAGCTTCTGGTTCAATTGGTTCAGCTAGTTTTACCGAGTTTTCCCCATCAGGCCACCTTGTTACATTTAGCCCGGGAACCATTCATGGCGGTCTTACCTGTAGTAATTGTTCTTCCTACTATACTGCATGGATTAGTGATTTGTCTGATTATGATGACAGCCGTAAATTCTCTTTTAATAATGATGGAACCCTGACAATAATTAAAGATAATTCCGTTGTATGGTCAAGTGCCAGCAGTAAGGGTTATTATCGTGACGGGAATCAGTTTCTACCTGTAGACCCACAACAGTCATTATGGTAGAAGGATTTAGTGAAATATAAATAGATAGGTAAGAATTTTAAGCATTATCTATATTAAAAGTTAAATTATAGTTTTGAGAGCCGTGCTATGAAAAAGAAAATTATTCATTCCCTAACCTTGATATCTTTTGTTGGGTATCTTACCGCCTGTAATTCCGGTAGCGGAACAATATCTACGAATTATTCAAAGGCTGCGCAAAATACTAAAGCCGCATCAAGTGAAAATGTAGAAGCTTCGGAAAAACAAGTATGGAACAACCTGGTTATGGAAGCAGGAGAAGTAACTAATGGCAGCCTTAATATTTTGGTGGAAAATAATAGCCAATATATGCTACATATAGTTTCATGTGAAAAAAGCGATGGTGTTGAGGAAAGTTTTAAGCTCCGCGATTTTAATCCTGGTTACATGCAGCCACGGACAAAAAATTATCTGGCCGAATTTCAAAATTTTGATAATGGAGATGGTATATATGATCCTTCCCATATTGCTGATAACCATCTTACTTTTAACAATGTTGCTAGCGATAAAATCAACAATACTTATGTTTCATGTAAGGTTGTAATTGATATCCCTGAGACAAATAAGCAATTAACAGCCAAACTGAAATTTACTTCTGCACATACCGCTGATAATCCTGATATGCCAAATGCTCAGGAAAATGCAGCCCAACAAGCAAATGATGAAGCAACGGCAGAGTATGGTGCAGCCAAAACTGGGGCTTATTGGACAGGCGTAAATACTCTAGGAGTTGTTGGTGCATGGGCCGGAGGTAGAAATACAGTTACCACCTATAATGATACAGTGTTCTTTAATGCTGTGGAGGAGCGCGTTGGTAAAATGAATACATATTTGCAAAATATCAAAAGAGATTCAACTTTTGTCTGCCCGTCAGGAGATCAGCTTTGCTTGAAAACAAAAGAATATTTCGAAAATGATCCTTCGCTGCTTGAATTTGAGGCTAAACTAGATGCAAATGGAGAGATTAAAATTTTGGCTCCAAAATTCGGTGGGCAGCAAGAGGAAGTTGTTAGTTTAAATAATCTTTCTCATTATGCAAATGGCCAGACACTTAATACCAATGATGCAACAGCAGATGCTTTTGCAAAGATGAAAAACGATCCAGCTCAGAAAGAAGGATTAAAGGTAATAGGTGTGGAGGAAGACACTTTTGATATTCTTAAAAAAGAAGTGAGGCCGGCTACTGAAACTAGATTTAGCAAAGCCGGAAAGAGAATGTTTGCAGCTGCATCGATTGCTGATATTGTTACTTTTGCAGCTACAATATATCGAGTGGCTAGAGCGGTTAAGGCACAAAAACGTGCCGATAAGCAATGGGTCATGGAGGGTATGTTTGATCAAGATGATCCAGCAACTTTAATTACTCAGTCTAGCCAGAATTCAACATTGCTTAACCAAGCCACATTGTCTTTTGCACCTGACTCAAATAGCGACATTGATCAGCAAATTAGCGTAACTCTCTCATTAACCAATATAACTTCACCGTTTGACCGTATTAATAGTAATGCTCTTGATCCATTCCTGGGCGATGTAAGTGTGGGTTCAACTCATGAGCACAGTTCAGTGGTCTTGTTGAGCCTTGATTCAATTTCCTCAAATGCTTCCATGCATGAACTTAGTTATGATTATAAGCAGGCTAATGCGGAATATATCGGAATTGGCAAACCAACAGATACCCGCTTGAACGCGCCAATTGTATCCAAGATTGATTATCCTTTAAACAATGCAGCTAATTCAATGTCTAGTACTAAATTAAATGCACTAATCAAGCAGAAGGCTAAAGAATTAGCTAAAACTAGTTCTACGACTAATAGTGCCTTCTCAGACGCTGTCTTTCTTACTGAAAATCAGGAAGCAAATATAGGGTTTCAGCTTCCTGTAAATAGTTTCTATACTAGTGGCAGTGGAATGATGCTTGACATGATTGGTGAGGATGAAGCTGATGGCGTGTTTCAGTATGCAAAAGTCCGGAGCAAGGCACTTAAGGATATTTTTGATCAAAGTGGCAATCCGATACCTTACTTATATTCAATCTTTGATTGCGGTTATCCATTAACAACAAATAAACTATGTAATTTAAAACTACAAGTAGGTGGTTTGAAAAATGATAATGCCCATCACGTCGGAAAAATATATATAGCGGATGATAGTTCCCATATTACTACTTTGCCGGTTTATTTCAATTATCGCCTGATCTCAGAACCGTTTGCTTTTAGTCTTACTGAAGGACAAACTGGCGAATGGTTACTGGATATAGCTAATACTACTAAGGATAATTATGAAAGAATTGAATTGTCCGGGCTACCTAAGGAAGCTGTTATTACCAGTGATACCTGTAATCCGCATGGTTTAGCTCATGCCAGTACCTGTCAAATTAGCTTAGAACTGTCTGGTCTTTATGCAGGTAATTACGACGTAAAAATTAACGGATATAAATCTGGACAGGTTGAGCCGACTGAAGCAGATAGCTCCAATCTTTCAATTAATGTCAGCGGTGGATGGTAATACAGTAATTTCTTACATCAATTTTAGTGATTTTGTTACTTAATTGGTGCTGAATCTGGCGGGAAGTTTCCGCCAGATTTTTCAATGTGCGCCAGACATGGCGCACATCTAGGCGGTGTAAGTCCGCTGTTAGCCCCGTCGATGGGAATAACGAGCCTATGCAAGGGTGTCTATCGTGAGGTAGAATCTGAAGGAAGCAAATGGCGTAGT
>JACCDN010710967.1_pt1 | contig 57498 bp, 58 predicted proteins | sample 7441691 | NCBI WGS metagenome assembly JACCDN01 (sample SAMN15323439, study PRJNA562643) | freshwater metagenome | isolation source: river surface water | place: USA:Blue River Watershed | collected 2017-08-16 | reverse complement strand
TTCTTCTTTTTTCTTTTTCTTCACACTCGCTTTAGTAGTACCGTATCTAACCTCTAGCCCGTTACGACCGGACCTTATGTCCATTACCACTGGACACTACGTCGGTTTGTTAAACCTGACGTGCCCTCGTTACTACCAAGGGAACGTGTTAGAAGCTTTCCTTTTACAGAATCTTCAACCGCTAGCTCGTTACTACCAAGCCGGACTACTCACTTGTTTGTCAGGGATTATGCCTCTGACCAAGTCGTGTCTACCTACTGTTAGGGGATTTATTGGATGGTTGCCAGCCATTCCCCTACTGGGTCGCTGAGTTTCCAGTTCAACAAACTTCGGATCCGCAACATCTACTGGCATTGTAGACTTTGTCAGTTGCTTCCCTTACCTTGTCTCTCTGCCCTCGCAAAGCATCAAATACGGTACCACTAAAGCGAATGTGGTTTTTTATGTCTTGTTTCTTTCCTTTCTTGTTCCTGGTTCCCGGCCTTCGCCGGGACGATTTAGTGTTATTTCTTAAAAGTCGACTTTGGATTGTTGATCTTCAGGAGAGCTCTTTCCCTTGGATTTAAAATCCTATTTTACGATCTCATGAAATAGGTATTTTGGCAAAAAATAAAATAGCCCACACCTTGACACCTTATACAGACTAGTGTTGCGGGCAAAAAATAAATTTTATTTGGAATTATAAACTATTAAAAGCTTCCTTGATTGAATGTATGTGCTTTTCTTTTTCACTTAGCGCATATTCTTCATCAACACCGCAATACCAAACAGGACGAGGCCAGGCTTTGTCTGTATTGTAACGCGCTACTACATGAACGTGAATTTGGGAAACTGCATTACCAATGCTTGCTATATTTAGTTTTGTGGGACTATAAAGCTGACGCATTACCGAACTAGCCTGACAAATTTCATTCATTAAAGTTTGCTGGTCTTGCGGGCATAGGTCAACGATTTCAATCTGGTTAGTATTGGGAATTAGCATTAACCAGGGAAAGGCAGCATTATTGTGCAGCCGAACTTGGCATAAATTAAGATTTGTTACAAACGTTGAATCAGCTTCGATTTGAGGATGAAGATTAAAGGCATTCATGACTAAATTTTTTTCCACAAAGGATCTTTTAAAAGTTTTAAAAATTCTTCGTGCTCTTGGAATTCATTTTGATTGACAGCAAATGTACGAGGTTCACGAAATTGCTTGTGAACCACTAAAGGGTTTTCTTCGGATTCATCTTGCTTAAATAGATGAGCTTGCCGCCCCCCCATCAGCTCAATGTAAACATCGGCTAGAAGCTGAGCGTCAACTAAAGCTCCATGCTTGGTTCTTTTCGAAAGATCTATGTTGAAACGCTTACATAGAGCGTCTAAATTAGCTGGCTGACCTGGAAACTTTTTTCTAGAGATAATAACTGTATCTATCGCATCACTAACCCTTAAAAGGGGCATTTCTAAGCGGCTAAACTCTGCATTAATAAAACCAATATCAAAATTAGCATTGTGAATAACAAGGGTTGATTCTTGAATAAACTGATAAAATTCAGATGCAATAGACGCAAAAGGCGAAAAGTCTTTTAAAAAGTCATAGGTAAGCCCAGAAACAGCTGAGGCACCTGCTGACACATCTCGTTCAGGATTTATATAAGTATGGTAAGTTTTCCCGGTTGGTACCCTGTGAAGAAGCTCAACGCATCCAATTTCTATAATTCTATGGCCATCTTTGTGGCTAAGACCAGTGGTTTCTGTGTCAAGAACAACTTCGCGCATGAAAATTTGAGGTTTGGCTAATCTTTTTTTAATTTATCACTAAGCACTGCAAAAGGCGACGGTTTTGATTGCTTTTCTGTTTCATCAAACTCTCTGTGATCCCCTGATTCACCGACAAGCTTTGGCTGGGTTGGTAAGCTTAGAGAGAGATATTCAAGGGCTAAGTTTCCAATGTCGTATTCCCCGTCTTTAAACACATCACAATCAATATCTGGGTGAGCAGCCTCATAATCATCAAGGCGCTTTTGCGACGGAACAAGCATCACAAGAAAGGGCTCACTAATGGTAGTGGTTACTGGCTCGTAGCTGACGACACTTGGCTGCACCACAACAGCATTAAGACTGCCGTGCACTTCGTATGAACCGTTAATTAACTTTGTAACCTGAGACTGAACTGTAAAAGATTTTAAAGCTAGCAAATCAAAAATTTCTATAATTTGTGCCCACTGTTCTGGAGATGCATTAAAGGAGGCAGGCCTGCCACGATTGGCTGCATCTTCTAAATCGATAATATGAGAGAAAAAATCCACAATAGACTCAAACAAAAAAAATGGCGGGAGTGACGGGACTCGAACCCGCGACCTCCGGCGTGACAGGCCGGCGCTCTAACCAACTGAGCTACACCCCCGGTTTATTACCCAGGGCAATGTTCTGAAACTAAACAATAGCATTTTTTTTGTCAAGTAATTTCCAGAAATTTTGAACAAATCAGAACAAATTACTAGTCATTTCAGTACTTATTAAGTGTTGTGCATTTTAATATTTAATTAAATTTTTTGATTTAGATTTATTCCATATAATCTCAGTTTATTCATAGAAAATTCTAAATGAAAAGCGTAAAAATATTTTTTTTAACTGTATTATTTTTGAGCAATGCAGACTCAGTATACTGCATGGATATTGAAGGCTTAGATGAGCCTATAGTTGCTGGAGTTATCTGCGGAGGATCCGGGGCACGTCTTTGGCCGGTTTCACGAGAAGATGAACCAAAGCCTTTTATGCGTGTTGTTGATGAACGAAGTTTTTTGCAACAAGCTTTTTTAAGAGGGGCTGAAATCCCAGGTGTTTCCAATGTTTTAACGGTTACAAATCAAGCTATTTCTTCTCGTGTGCAAAAAGATTATTCAGAAGTGCTTGATTCAACAAAATCAATTACTCAGCACTTTGTACTTGAGCCTTGTGCCAGAAATACAGCTCCAGCTATAGCAGCAGCATGTTTGTATGCTCAAACACATATTTCACCCAATGCTATTTTGTTAATTTTAGCAGCGGATCATCACATCTTAAATCAAGAAGCATTTTCAGCGGCTGTTGCTAATGCTGTAAATCTTGCAAAGACTGAAAAAATTGTTACGTTTGGAATTACCCCAAGATCACCTGAAACGGGATATGGTTATATTGAATTCGATGGAACAAATGTTGTGCGTTTTGTTGAGAAGCCCGACTTAGAAACAGCAAAAACATATGTAGATTCCGGGCAATTCTTATGGAATTCAGGAATGTTTTGTTTCAAAGTTAAAAAAATGCTTACTGAAATGCAAAAGTTTTGCCCTGAAATTCTTTTAAAAACTCAAACAGCTGTTGGTAATGGTTCTTTCTTAGATGATGGATTTTTTAAAAAACTTACCCTTAGGCAGAGCGATTTTGAGCAAGTGCCATCTGATTCGATAGATTATACAGTGATGGAAAAAACATCAGACGCTGGGGTTGTACCGTGTGACATGGGGTGGAGCGATATTGGTTGCTGGCGCTCATTGAGTGAATTAATACCGACTGACGCTTCGGGCAATCGTATTTCAGGAGATGTTGTTACAAAAAACACAGAAAACTGTACCATCCTTGCTAGTGATCGCGTTATTGGGACAGTTGGGCTTAATAATTTAGCTATTATTGACACACCAGATGCGTTACTTGTTGTAGATAAAAACTCAGCGCAGGATGTAAAAAGTATCGTGACAACCCTTAAGAGTAAAGAGAATCCAACTTATAAGACTCCCAGCACAGTTACGCGCCCTTGGGGAACGTACACTGTTTTGAGTGAAGGACCCGGTTTTAAAGTAAAATCTATCATGGTTAATGTTGGTGGAAAATTAAGCTTACAAAGCCATGAACACCGTTCAGAAAATTGGACTATAGCTTCTGGACAAGCAAAAGTGCTTAATGGAGAAGATGAGTTTGAGCTAGGCGTGAATGGATACACCTTTATTCCAGCAAAAAGCAAGCACAGACTTGAAAACATTGGGCTGACTCCGCTTATTCTTATTGAAACACAGACAGGAGGGTATTTAGGCGAAGATGATATTATTCGCTATGAAGATGTCTATGGGCGCGCTTAGTAGGTCTAAAAAGTTGTTGTAGGTTAAATTTGGGCTTTTAACTTTTTGGCTAAATTTAAAAAAGCATGCTAGAATGCGATCATATGGAAAAGGAGAATAATTATGTCCAACAAAATTGATCCAACCACACGTGCAACGACAGGCGCCTGGGATATTGATGCAGGTTTACGCACGTACATGCAGCATGTTTACAACTTTATGGCTTTGGGCCTGAGTATTACAGGTATAACAGCATATCTAACCTCACAGTCACCTGAAATGATGCAGCTCATTTTCGGGACGCCTCTTGTGTATGTGATAATGTTTGCGCCTTTAGTAATGGTGTTTTATTTTAGTGCACGAATAGGAACAATGAGTTTTGCTAGTGCTCAGACATTATTTTGGGTTTTTGCTGGTGTACTAGGGCTTTCATTAGCTAGTATATTCCTAGTGTACACAGGAGAAAGCATTACGAAAGTTTTCTTCATTACTTCTGGGATGTTTGCTGGTACCAGCCTTTATGGATACACAACCCAGCGTGATTTAAGCAAATTCGGTTCATTCCTGTTTATGGGATTGCTTGGAATCATTATTGCGAGTGTTGTGAATTTGTTTATGCAAAGCGGACCTATGCAATTTGCGATTTCAGTGCTTTGCGTGCTGATTTTCACAGGCTTAACAGCTTATGATACGCAAATGATTAAAGAAATTTATTATGCAAGCGATGACAGCGAAACAATGGGGAAAAAAGCCTTGTTTGGAGCGTTGCGTTTGTATATGAACTTCCTGAACTTGTTCTTGGCTTTACTACAATTATTTGGTAACCGTCGCTAATTTAAGTTTCTTTAAAGTCAAAAGAGCCGGGAAAATTCCCGGCTCTTTTTACTTGTGGAATTGTTTTAAAGAACGTCGGCTTTTTTAAAAACGGTATTTATCTCTTTTAAAGATTTTCCAATTGCTTCTATTCTAAAATTATCTGACCTATCCAGTTTTCCTACATTAATGTAAGAAGCAAGAGCACCAACTTTTTCATAATTAGAAAGCATATCTACCAGCATTTTTGACTTGAGTGAATGAATAGCTTCTTGAGACTCAAAACATCCTTCCGCAACATGCGCAAGAGTTTTTAATATTACATTTTCTTTACATGCCTCAGCTAAAGCCTCAGCAGATAAATACACCGGTAACATTAATCTATCCATTTGGTTTACTGACCTTAATAATAAAGGGACAGCAGCCTCTAGATGCTGACGATCTGCTAGCTCAATCACATAGCTTTGAACAAATACCATGTGATGATGTAAAACATCAAGATCATGCCCTGTTAGTCTGGCAGCAGCCACTTCAGAGTTTTCTTTCAATTCTGGAGCAAGAATGCAAGCACTAAATGTTACATTTGCTAGCATATTACTTTTTTTATATGAACTAGAGACGTTATTAAGTGTGCCCTCAATAGAACGCAAAAATGAATACCCATTCATACTATAAGCTATTTCCTTCATGCCCACTAAAAATTGCTGACTTAATGGCACTTTTGGAGCAGAATTTCCATCGTATTCCCATTCGCTGTCTCTGGGGCCAGCTCCCTCGTAGGCTTGTATTGATATTGATAAAAATATACTTATAAGAACCCTTTGCATAAAAATACTCTCTATAAAGCTTCCAATTAAAGTAATAGAGCAAAGGAGCTAAATTTCAATAGATCCTTATTAATTTATTTTTACAATATTTAACAAACACTTAATATTTAATGATAAAAACCACACAAAAATATAAAAATATTTATTTTGTTGTTTTTTTTATTAAGGTTTTGTTTGAGTTGGTTAACGAATACTTAAATCTTGTATATAGCTAATTCATCTTAAAATGATTATGTTTTTTGACTGCACTTAACTGCGTTATTGATTCCCGCTTTCGCGGGAATAACTAGAGAGATCGGCTATTGAGCTGAATTAGTTCTCAAAATTCTTTGCAAAAAACTCATTTAACAGCCTGACACCATAGCCAGTAGCGCCCTTGCCTGTTAGAGGCTTAGAAGCTTTATCCCAGGCCATGCCAGCAATGTCTAAATGCGCCCATGGGGTATTATTGACAAACCGCTGAAGGAATTGAGCAGCAGTAATACTGCCAGCACCACGGCCTGACCCAATATTTTTCACATCTGCTACGTCAGAATTGATGTCTTTATCGTAGGCCTTCCCCATAGGAAGGCGCCACAGTGGCTCACCAACAGATTCTCCTGCTGTTGTAAGCATTTCACTGAGTTTGTCGTTATTACTGAATAATCCAGCGTATTCGTGCCCTAGTGCCACAGTAATAGCACCTGTAAGCGTTGCTAAATCAATTATATACTGAGGTTTGAACTTTTCTTGTGTATACCAAAGAGCGTCTGCCAATACTAAGCGCCCTTCTGCGTCGGTGTTTAAAACTTCAATTGTTTGGCCCGATAGCGATTTGACAACATCAGATGGGCGTTGAGCTGACCCTGACGGCATGTTTTCAGCCAACGCCATAACCCCTACAACATTGACTTTCGCTTTGCGCATTGCCAAAGATTTCATGAGTCCTAGCACAACACCAGAACCTGCCATATCATACTTCATTTCTTCCATGCCATTAGATGGTTTAATGCTGATGCCACCAGTATCAAACGTAATACCCTTACCAACCACTGCAATAGGCTTACTACCACGCTTATCGCCCATCCACTGCATGATAACTAACTGAGATTCACGAATACTGCCTTGCCCCACGCCAAGAAGCGCACCGAAGCCAAGCTTTTGCATTTCTTTTTCACCTAAAACCTGAACCTTTACACCAATTTTTTTTAGTTCTTTAGCGTATTTTGCCATAATTTCTGGGTATACTACGTTTGGTGGCTCAGACACGACAAGTCTTGTGAGGTGATTTCCGCCAGCAATAGCAGAAAGTTGGTCAAAAGTTTCCTGAGATTCTTTAACAGAAGGAGTTACAAACACTAACTCATTTAATACTGGGATCTCATCTTTTTCGCGTTTTGTTTTGTATTTATCAAAGCGCCAAGAACGTATAAGCGCACCAGATGCAATGTAGGCAATACACTGCGCAACAGGCAAATTTTTGACTCCAGGTATATCAGATAAATCAATAATGACTTTCTTTTCACGCAGGGAGTTTAGGCATGCAAAAAGCTTTGCTCCAATTTTTTCTAGAGCTAGGGAGGTATGATTTTTTGCATCTCCTAAACCAAGCAACATAAGCTGCCCATCTAAACCATTCACATATGGTAAACGCAGCACTTGTTCTGCTTTTCCTGTAAATTCTGCATTGTTTGCAGCTGCTTTTAAAGAACCTTTAGCAAGCGTATCTAGGGCCTTAGCAACATCACCAAATTTTCCTTCTTCATAAACTCCAGCTACATGCATGTAATTTTTCGGAGCTTTATCAGTAAATAGTATTTTCATGATTATCCTTTTTGTTGTTTTAGTAATCTTGCCTTAGAAACCGCAATTGCTGCAAGGTTAACTAAAGTTCTAGGTCGAGCAGTTGGTGTGCAAATATGCGCAGATTCCTTGATACCCATAAGAATTGGACCAATTGTCTGACCATTTGCTAAAATTTTAATGGTATTAAGAGCGGTATTTGCAGCATCAATATTCGGCATTACCAAAAGGTTAGCTGGGCCACTTAGCGTGTTTTCAGGAAACAGGCGAGCACGAATTTTTTCATCAAGCGCTGCATCAACATGCATTTCCCCTTCTATTTCAAGCTCTGGAGCTCTGTCTTTAATAATTTCCATAGCTTTGCGCATTTTTTTCGCTTGAGGATGATTTCCTGCGCCGAAATTAGAATAAGAAATTAAGGCAGCTTTTGGTTTTATACCAAATAAGCGCACTTGTTCAGCAGCCATAATTGTGATTTCTGCAAGCTGTTCTGCTGTTGGATCAATGTTTACGTAAGGGTCAGTTATAAATAAAATTCCCCTTTCAACCTTACGGTTATCAACAGCAATTGCAGAAAGTGCGGCACAGCGTTGCTGATTTTCAGCAATTCCAAGAATAGACATAAGAGGAACTAAATGATCAGAGTAATTACCATTAGACCCACAAATCATTGCATCCACATCGCCTAAATGTAACATCATAGCAGCAATCACAGTTGTGTTGGTGCGCATAATTTCCTTGGCATTATCTGGCGTAATGCCTTTGCGAACCATAATTTTATGATATGATTGCCAGTAGCTTTTATACCTTGAGTCATCTTGAGGATTAATAACTTCGAAGTCGATATTCATTACCAAGCGCAAACCCAGCTGTGCAATACGACGTTCAATAATTTCAGGCCGTCCTATGACTAGAACTTTGGCTATCTTTTCATCACGAATAGTTTGCATGGCTTGCAAAACCCGCTCATCTTCTCCTTCTGAAAAAACAAGCCTTATGTCGTCCACGTATGCTTTTGCTGCCGCAAAAATGGGCCGCATAACCATGCCTGACCTGTAAATTGCTTCCTTTAAGTGGTTACGATATTCTTCCCAATCTTTAATTGGTCGCGTTGCAACCCCTGAATCAACTGCGGCTCTTGCTACGGCGTAAGATAGCTCTACAAAGAGCCTTCGATCAAATGGCTTTGGAATAATATAGTCACGGCCAAAAGTTAGGGTTTCCCCTCCATATGCTGCAACTACAGAATCATCGCACTCGGCTTTAGCAATGTTAGCAATGGCATCGACACAAGCTACTTTCATTTCATGATTAATGCACGTTGCACCAACATCAAGCGCCCCCCTAAATATATATGGAAAACACAGAGCATTATTAACTTGATTAGGATAGTCTGTTCTGCCTGTTGCCATAATTGCATCATTTCGAACTTCGTGTACAACTTCGGGTCGAATTTCTGGTTCTGGGTTGGCAAGAGCAAAAATAATTGGATTGTCAGCCATGGATTTTACCATATCAGCAGTCATTAAACCTGCACTTGAAAGCCCTAAAAATACATCTGCGCCCTTTATGGCTTCTTCTAAGGTACGCAGCGGCGTATCAGAAGCAAGCGCCTGTTTTGAAGCATCAAGATTAGGTTTGCCTTTAAAAATAACCCCTTCTCGGTCAAGGACTATCAAATTTTGGCGACGCAAGCCTAGCTTGATCATGAGCTCTAAACAGGCCACAGCTGATGCACCAGCGCCAGAAGCCACCATTTTAATTTTGTCTAAAGACTTTCCTGAGATTTCAAGAGCATTTTTCATGGCTGCATTTACAATAATGGCCGTGCCGTGCTGATCATCATGCAAAACTGGAATATTCATTCTTTTTGCAAGTTCACGCTCTATATAAAAACACTCTGGCGCTTTAATATCTTCGAGATTGATGCCGCCAAAAGTTGGCTCTAACGCTGCTATAATATCAACAAGTTTTTGAGGGTCTGTTTCATTAATTTCAATATCAAAGGCATCAAGGCCAGCGAATTTCTTAAAGAGAATGGCTTTACCTTCCATCACGGGCTTAGAAGCTAGCGCGCCAATGTTTCCAAGGCCCAAGACTGCTGTTCCATTACTGATAACGGCTACTAAATTTCCCCGTATTGTATAATCAGCTGCTTTTAATGGATCTCTAGCTATTTCCAAACATGGCTCTGCAACTCCTGGAGAGTATGCAAGTGCAAGGTCATGGGGGTTTGTGAGAGGCTTGGTAGCAGTGATTTCTAGCTTACCCTTTGGGTGCTGCGAATGATAATTTAAAGATTGTTCGTAAATACTGCGTGGCATGATTTCAGACTATTTCCCCAGGAATGCTTTTACTTTTTTACTACGATATCAGCGGTTATACCAAAATACGAGTATAAATTATTCACTAAAGCAGATGGTATTCTATAATTTTGTTTGACTTTTTTCAAAAAAATATGCACAATGTAATTACATTTAGAAGGTGTAATTATGCAGATTGACGTTATTAATATTGGCAATTCAAAAGGGCTGAGATTACCAAAAGGAATTCTAAAGCAATGCGGCATTGAGCAAACTGTCAACGTTAAAGTTCAAGATAACACACTGATTATAACTGCTTGCTCTGCCTTGCGTAAGGGCTGGAAAGAGGCGTTTCAAAAAATGGCATCTTGCGAAGATGACCTTTTGTTTGAGGAAGATAACAGTACGACTTTGTGGGATGAAGTAGAGTGGCAGTGGTAAAATACAAGCGCTTTGATATTTTGCTAGTGAGCCTGGATATGACAAAGGGGCATGAGATTCAAAAAACAAGACCCTGCGTGGTGATTTCACCCGATGAAATGAATGATTATATAAAAACTCTGATTGTTGCCCCAATGACAAGCCAAACGAAGGGATATCCAACACGCATAAATGTTGAGTTTTCCAATAAAGAAGGCGAAATAGTTTTAGACCAAATTCGCACTATTGATTATACGCGTATTGTCAAAAAATTAGGAACTCTTGATAAAAAAACTGCAACAGCTGTTCTTGAAACCCTTAAAGAACTTTTTTCACCATAAGCATTACGTATTGCTTTTATTAATAAAGCTTTGGCCAGAAACTAAGATAAAATTAGCCCTTGCTTAAGAAAGTTTTGACTTTTTCCGCCACGATATCAGCTGTTATTCCAAAGTGGCTATATAAATCATCTGCGGGCGCTGAAGCACCAAATGAGTTCATGCCGATGAATAAGCCATCTTCACCTAAATATTTCGGCCAAATTCCTTCACAAGCAGCCTCTATTGCGACCCGAAAACCTCTACCCAAAACCTTGTGCTGATAGCTCTTTGGTTGCTTTGCAAACAATTCCACACAAGGCATAGAGACAATTCTTGCCGCAATACCATCGTTCTCTAGTAAATTTTGTGCGTCAATGGCTATGGAAACTTCCGAGCCGGAAGCTATTAAAGTAACCTCGGCATTTTGATTTTCTGCTAAGATGTAGCCACCTTTTGCACAAGCATTTTCCGCATGATCTGCTCGGCCATTACTTAGATAAGGCAATTTTTGGCGCGTTAGCACTAAAACTGACGGGGTAGTTCTATTTTGAATAGCTAGCTGCCAGCATTCTGCCACTTCGGTTGCATCCATGGGACGAAACGTTAAGACGTTTGGAATGCAACGTAGATGCGCTAGATGTTCAATGGGTTGGTGAGTTGGCCCATCTTCACCCAGACCTATTGAGTCATGAGTAAGAATATAAATGACCCCCTGCTCCATTAAGGCAGATAAGCGTAGGGATGGTTTTAGGTAATCTAGAAAAACCAAAAATGTTCCCCCATAAGGAATAAAAGCTTTTGAAAGACTTAAGCCATTCATGATGGCAGCCATTGCGTGTTCGCGCACACCATAGTGAATGTAATTTCCTTTATAATCTGGTGCTGTGACTGCTGTTTGAGCTTTTATTTTTGTGTTGTTTGACCCAGTTAAATCAGCGGACCCCCCAATTAAGGCAGCATGAGATGCTATGACTTCTAAAACTTGTTGCGAAAGCACACGCGTTGCCAAGCTTGGTTTTTCAGTTTGCACCTTGTTTTTGTAGGCATTAATAGCTTCATCAATATCATAATACGGCGCTTGCAATGCCTTTTGCACATGATTTGGAGTTTGGAGTTTCCATTGATTATATGCAGATTGGTGGCGTGCCCCAATTTCTGCCCAAGAAGTCATAATTGATTCAGGGATGTGAAATGGTTCGTGCGGCCAGTTAAGCGCAGCGCGCGTTGCTTGTATTTCTTCAGCCCCTAAAGGAGAACCGTGCGCTTCGCTGCTGTTTGCTTTTGTTGGCGCACCAAAACCAATGGTAGTTTTACAAGCGATCAAGGTTGGCTTGTTGCTTTTTTTTGCCTTCGTAATAGCAGCATCTATGGCATTTTCATCGTGCCCATCAACACGTTCAGCATGCCATCCGTAGGCTTGGAACCGCATTAATGAATCATCATTAAATGATAAACTACATTTTCCATCAATACTGATGCCATTGTCATCATACAAAACTATCAATTTGTTTAGTTGCAGATGACCTGCAAGCGAGGCTGCTTCATGGCTAATACCTTCCATTAAGTCACCATCGCTTGCAATGACATAGGTATAGTGATTAATGGCTTCTGGATATTTAGCGTTAAGCATACGCTCTGCTAATGCCATACCAACTGCGGTTGCAATGCCCTGCCCTAGTGGACCGGTTGTTGTTTCTACACCTTTAAGGTGTCCATATTCAGGATGTCCCGCTGTTTTTGAGTGTAACTGACGGAAATTTTTGAGCTGGCCAAGGGTTGCTTCACCGTAGCCCGTTAAATACAAAAGGCTGTAAAGCAACATAGAGCCGTGACCAGCGGACAGAACAAATCGGTCACGATTTGGCCAATCAGCATCGTTGGGATTAAACACCAAATGTTTTTCAAACAAAACAGTTGCCACATCAGCCATTCCCATAGGCATGCCAGGATGACCTGAATTAACATGTTCAACGGCATCAATACTTAAAAAACGAATGGCATTGGATAATTCACGAAAGGATGTCATTGGGGGAGTTTCTAATAAACTTTGGGCCATTATGTCGTAGTTTTAATAGTTGGCCAAGAGTTGAAAAAAAGATGTAATCAACCCTTGGCACTATTGAGTGTCTTTTTAAGTTCTTCTTTTAACGTATTCCCGCAAAGGTATACCTACCAAGAAAACGGTCAGAGAATATAAGGTCATTTCCAAATTAATTGAACTTAGGACCCACAAACAAAACATAGTTGATGCAACCCCTAAGAGCCAATGTTTTGGTTTTGAGTGTGCGTAGTCTTTTAAAAATTTCAAATAGGCCAACGTACACGCTAAATACACGATCAACACAAGGGATGAGCTAATTGAGACAACAAAATTGAATTGCTCAACTAGGCTTTCACTAAGAGAAAGCATCATAAATGGAATGGTACACATTGATGAGATAATGATCGCAGCACTTGGAGCGCCATATTTATCTTTTTTTAAAAATATTTTTGGAAATATTCCATCTTGCGCTGCGCCATAGGCGATGCGGCCGCCAATGAGCATCCATCCGTTCAAAGCACCTAGCGCACAAAGTATTCCTGCACCTGCTATAAAGTTTTGCCAATTACCGCCAAATATAGAAGCTGCTAAATCTGCATATGGAGCCTTTGAGTTAGCTAGTACATCGCATGGAATGTGACCAAGCATACTAACGGTTCCCAAAATATAAATACCAGCCGCAATAAGAGTTCCAACTATAGTTGCTTTTGGAATAGTTTTACGCGGATTTTCCACTTCCTCACTAGGAACGGTTGCCGTTTCAAACCCCATGAAGGCAAAAATCATTAGAAGAACAGCGCTTGCCATGGATGAAACATAAGGCTTATCAATGCACGGCGTCGCGAATAAGCATTCAGATTTCACAGAAAAAAGCGCAATAAGGGGTAAAATAATAAGAGGCAGCACTTTAACAAAAGTCAGCACCAGCTCAACGCGCCCTGCAAAGGAAATTTGGCAAAGATTAACAGCTGTAAAAACAACTATAATAAGGACTTCAATTCCCATTAGAGCCGGTTTTGAAAGAGGCCCACACACAGTCGTTAAGCAGCCCATCGCAGCAGAAACCAAAGCTGCGTAACCGATCCAAGCTAAAATCCAATATACCCAGGCAATATAAAACCCTGCATTTTTTCCAAATGCTTCTTCTACATAAACATGGGGGCCGCCAGTTCTTGGGTGTTTACTGCAAAGCTGGCAAAAAACCAGGGAAAGAAGAATGGCTCCGAATGATGCTGCCACCCAGCCCGCAAATGATATAGAACCATAGGGTGCTAAAATGGCCGGCAACATTAATACACCGCTGCCTACTAAATTTCCCACTACCAAGGCAACAAGCTGCCAAAAACCAAGCATGTATATTTTTATATTATTTACAACAGAGGGCAGTGTACAAAAATCTAAGCTTTTTGAAAATCGAATAATTTTGTTGGATGTGGATTGCATAAAAAATAAATATGCGGAAGACTTTAAAAGTGACTAAGCAATATAAGAGGGAATTTTATAATGAAAACTTATTCACTACGCTTTAAAAAGACAAACACACAGAAGGATTAAAAGTATTTAATCAACAGCAAGTGAGGACTTAATTATGAAAAAATTTGGTAATCGCATTTTATATCGATTTTTATTATGTGCAGCTTTAATTAGTAGTGGAATATATGCAAGCGTTGTACATAGTAAAAATTCGTTCAATCCAGTTGTTTCAGCTGAGGCCTTTGATGGAAGAACCCACAAACCTTCAATAGAAAAATTCCCAGAAGACGTTCTTGCAGTCGCTGATTTCTTAACTCAACATCCTGAAATAGCTAAAGAGTGCAGGGATCGTGGATTTGGCCTTAGCTATGTGCAAGATATAGCATCGAAAATAAGAGGAGAAAGTGATCTTTTTATTCCTGCGATAAATGAAGCTGGGGTTATCTCGCTCATAGAAACAGGAACGGGTGAGTCAAAGGTACATTTATTTATTGACTACAATGACTGCTCAGAATATTTTTCAGAGGCAAATATAGAGACACTTAATAGCAATGGATTTAATATTATTTCCAATGGCGATGGTGCAGCAAAAATTGGTAAACGCCGCAATTTGGTTACTGAGGGTAAATTAATTCCAACAAGGCTAAGTTTTCCTTCTGCAGAAGTTGAATCTATGGTGGAAGTTGATGGCCATTCAGTTTCGATGTACACAATTTTAGCTTCTGAAACAGAGAAGTTTAATCACTTAGGAAATACGCCTATTGTACGCTTTTTTGACCCACGTATTAGCCAATACGAAAATTTTGATCCTAAAAACTTTAGCCCTATATACGACGGGGTTTCTATTTTTACAGAAATTGGAGTTATATCAGTACCGTCTGATGCTTTCCATAGGGGCAATATCCGAGGATCAACCCCAACAAAAGAACAAATTGATGAATTAGCGCCATCGTTTTCAGCATCACTAGCAGCACATGGAATTACAGAAGAACTTGATATCAAAAAATGGTATGAAATGTTTGCTCATTTTATGTTTGAGGTTCCTAGCAAAGGTAATGTCCTTTTCGGCGGTCTTTTGGAGTATCTAAAAATACAGGGGCATTTTGCAGGGATTAATAGGTTTGCATTAATTGATGATTCTTACGAAAAGCTAGCAGCAGCTAAAGCTTTGCTTATTGCTCGCGGAGCAACTTTGGTTGAAAGTGACGCTAGTTTTCGCATGCCTAATGGTGACGAAATTGTCTTAAGACAGTATGTGAGAAACTAATTCTCTGACAAAACACCTATTCAAACACCATTGATATCACCTCTTTATTTTGTTCTAATAAAGGGGTGATAGATTTTTAAGTGATCGTTAAATTGTTTGAGAATTGCCCGTGTTTACTTCCTAAGGGAGCTGCAAAAAAGGCCATTTTATTTTTACATGGATATGGCTCAAACGGAGAAGACTTACTTGAAATAGGGCGTGTGTGGCAAAAAAACCTTGAGAATACAGCTTTTTTTTCACCGAATGGGATTGAATCAAATGATATAAATCCATTCGGAGAAAGTTATCAATGGTTTGGATTAAATGACTTAAACCCTGTCAATATTCGTGCAGGACTTGATAAAGCCCGCCCTTACCTAAAAAGATTTATTATAGCAATGCTTGCTGAGTATAGATTACTACCTTCGGATCTTATTTTAGTGGGATTTTCCCAAGGGACGATGGTTGCGCTTGATATGATTTTTAGTCTTTCAAAGCTTGGTGGAATTATTGGCTATTCAGGAGCCTTTTATATGCCTTCTAATATATCTTCACCATCTACAACCCCTGTTCTTCTTGTGCATGGTACTGCAGATACAGTAGTGCCATACACAGCAATGCAAGCTGCACAAACCCAATTGCGTCAGCTAGGTGTAAATGTTATGACAAAAACATGCACTGGACTTGGTCACAGCATAGATGAATCTGGACTAATGGCGGGGCTGGATTTTATACGGCACCAGCAGCAGGAACAACAACCCCTAGCTCTATAAAAGGATAACCGTGATGAATCGACCAAAAATAGCGCTAATTGGTAGTGGTAATATTGGCGGAACTCTTGCTCACTTAATAGCTCAGCGCAAGCTTGGTGACGCGATTTTAATAGATATTGCAGAAGGAGTACCACAAGGAAAAGCGCTTGACTTGACCCACGCATTTGGGGCTGAAAATATGGATTGCGTTGTGTCAGGTGGTCAAGACTACAGCCTGATAACAGGGGCTGATGTTGTTATTGTGACTGCAGGAATTGCAAGAAAACCTGGAATGTCGCGCAATGATCTTTTAAGTATCAACGCTAAAATTATAAATGATGTTGCCAAAAACATAAAAAATTATGCACCCAATGCTTTCGTTATTGTGATTACAAATCCTTTGGATGCTATGGTTTGGCTGATGCATAAAGCCACAGAATTCCCTGCCCAAAAGGTTGTTGGCATGGCTGGAGTTTTAGATTCCGGGAGATTTAAATATTTTTTAAGTGAGGAGCTAAAGGTTTCAGTTCATGACATTCAAACTTTTGTATTAGGTGGGCATGGAGATAGCATGGTACCTATGCCCAGATACACAACTATTTCTGGGATTCCTCTTTCTTACTTTGTAGACAATGGGTGGATTAGCAAAGAAAAAGTTGAGAAAGTTATTGAGCGAACCAAAAATGCAGGTGCAGAAATCGTGAATTTGTTAAAAACTGGCTCTGCATTTTATTCTCCTGCTACTAGTGCACTGCAAATGGTAGAAAGCTATTTATTTGATCAAAAGCGTATTTTGCCATGTGCAACTTACCTTAAGGGAGAATATGACATTCATGATTTGTATGTAGGAGTACCCGTAGTCATTGGCAAAAATGGCGTTGAAAAAGTAATAGAATTACCATTAGATGAACAAGAAAAAACGCAATTACAAGCTTCTGTTGCTTCGGTTAAATCCTTAAAACAGGAATGCATTGATTTGAGGCTATAAATGAATATCCACGAGTATCAAGCAAAGAAACTTTTCAGTGCCTTCGATATACCAGTAGGGGCCGGTGAAGTTGCCCAAACACCAGAAGAGGCTGTAGAAAAAGCAAAGATGCTTGGTGGAGGTATTTGGGTTGTTAAGGCGCAGATTCATGCTGGAGGGCGTGGTAAGGCTGGTGGTGTTAAAGTTTGCAAAAGTCTTGAAGAAGTTAGAAATTACGCAAGTACGCTTTTAGGTTCAGTTCTTGTTACACACCAAACCGGCCCCCAAGGTCAAGAAGTTAGGAAGCTTTACGTAGAAAGTGCTGCAAATATAGATAAAGCTTTCTATTTGAGTTTGGTTTTGAATCGAAACACTGGGCAGAATTGCATTATTGCTTCTGCAGAAGGTGGTGTTGAAATTGAGGAAGTAGCCGAAGCACACCCAGAAAAAATTCTGAACCTTAGTATTTCAGCTGCTTCTGGTATTCAACCACATCATGCACGCCGTATTGCTTGCGCTTTTGGTATATTGGATAAAGCAAAAGAACTACTAGAATTATTGCAGAATCTTTATGCATTTTATAACGATTGTGACTGCAGCCTTATTGAAATTAACCCTTTAGTTTTAACGGTTGAAGGCAGTATTCTGGCTCTAGACGCAAAAGTTAGCTTCGACGATAATGCACTTTATCGTCATTTGTCGCTTCAAGAGCTTAATGATCCATTTGAGGAAGATCCTTCAGAAACTGAGGCAAAATCTTATGATCTTAGCTATGTAAAACTTGATGGATCTATTGGGTGCTTGGTAAATGGTGCTGGCCTTGCTATGGCCACTATGGATATTATTAAGCATTATGGGGGTGAGCCTGCGAATTTTCTTGATGTTGGTGGTAACGCCGACAAGGAAAGAGTTAGTAAAGCTTTTCAAATTATTTTAAAAGATAAAAGCGTGAAAGCCATTTTGGTCAATATTTTCGGCGGTATTATGCGCTGTGATATTATTGCTCAGGGTGTTATCGCAGCGGCATCTGAAATGAAACTGGCTGTACCTCTTGTGGTAAGATTGCAAGGCACCAATAAAGAACTTGGGATGCAAATACTAAATGATTCTAGCCTTAATATTGTTACAGCAGATGGTTTAGATGATGCAGCACAACAAGCAGTTTCAGCGGTAAAGAGTTAAGCTATGGCAATTTTGGTGAATAAAAACACAAAAGTTATCTGTCAGGGTTTTACTGGAAAACAGGGAACTTTTCACAGTGAGCAAGCAATTGCTTATGGCACGCAACTTGTGGGTGGAGTCACACCTGGCAAAGGCGGAACAACGCATTTGGATAGGCCCGTTTTCGATACTGTTTATCAAGCTGTTAAAAAAACAGGGGCAAACGCAACAATGATTTATGTGCCTGCTCCATTTGCTGCTGATGCAATTTTAGAGGCAGCTGATGCAGGTGTTGAAATTATTGTGTGTATTACTGAAGGTATTCCCATAAATGACATGGTTCAAGTAAAGCAAACCCTTGCTCTTAAAAAGTGCCATTTAATTGGGCCAAATTGCCCTGGGATTATTACTCCAGATGCCTGCAAAATTGGTATTATGCCAGGTTTTATTCATAAAAGTGGCAAGATTGGCATTGTTTCAAGATCAGGAACTCTTACTTACGAGGCAGTGCATCAAACAACACAAATTGGACTAGGTCAGAGTACATGTGTGGGTATTGGCGGCGATCCGGTAAAGGGGTTGAATTTCATTGATATTCTAGAAATGTTTTATAGAGATGATGATACCCATGGAATTTTTCTTATTGGTGAAATTGGCGGTCAAGATGAACAAGTAGCTGCGGAATTTGTGGCATCACAAGCAAAAAAAGGTATAAAAAAACCTGTTGCTGCATTTATAGCTGGGGTTACAGCACCTGCTGGCAGACGTATGGGACACGCTGGAGCAATAGCTTCTGGCAAAGGGGATAATGCCCAAGAGAAAATTACTTTTTTGCAATCTTGCGGAATTGCCACTGCACCAACCCCCGCACACATGGGTGAAGTGATGAAGAAAGCCATGGAGAAAGCATTATGAGCGATGCACTTTCTGGAGATAATGCAGCGTACTTAAGCAACCTTTACCAGCAATACACTCGCAATCCTGAAACAATAGATGCTAAATGGCAGCGTGTTTTTAGGGACATAGACCCTAGATCTTCAGATGGGAAAACTAATGAAAGCGTAAACGTTAATTCAACCAACACTTTTCGACTTGTGGAGGCTTACAAAATATTTGGTCATTTGATAGCAAAGCTTGACCCTTTGGAACTTGAAGAGCGCCCTTTTCCGAAAGAATTAGACCCAGCATATTATGGGATTAATGATGATCAGATTTACGTAGATGGGAAACAAACAACGATAAGCGACCTTTTGCTTAAATTAAAAAAAACATATTGTGGTACTATTGGGTTTGAGTACATGCATATTCAAAATTCCGCTCAACGTGAGTGGATCCAAAAACGAATTGAGGACCTAACCTTTTCAAAACTTGATTCAAAAAAAATTCTTACACAGCTTACCCATGCTGAACTTTTTGAAAAATTTCTGAGTGTAAAATTTCCTGGCGCCAAGCGATTCAGCTTAGAAGGTGGTGAAAGTCTTATTCCTGCCCTTGAACATGTTTTAGAAATATACGCCCTTGATGGCGTTAGTGAAGTTTGTTTTGGGATGGCTCATCGAGGCCGATTAAGTGTACTTGTAAATATTTTGCATCAACCACTGCGCCATATTTTAGCTTTATTTAAAGGGCAAGATTTGAATCCTGATAAATTTGAGGGATCAGGAGACGTAAAATATCATCTAGGATATTCTTGCGATCGTGAGATTATGGGAAAAACGCTACACCTATCATTAACACCGAACCCTTCGCACTTAGAAGCTGTAAACCCAGTTGTTCTAGGCAAAGTTCGCTCAAAACAAGATATGAAACATGATAGCGAGCGCAAAAGTGTTGCTAGTATTTTATTGCATGGTGATGCAGCTTTTTCAGGTCAAGGATTAATTGCAGAATCATTAGGATTAGTAAATCTTGAAGGCTACAAAACTGGTGGTTCCTTGCATATTATTATCAATAACCAAATTGGCTTTACCACATCACCTATCAATGCTCATTCTGGTGTTTATGCAACCGATGTTGCAAAAGCCACGCAAGCCCCAATCTTTCATGTAAATGCAGATTATCCAGAAGATGTTGCAAGAGTTAGCAGTTTAGCAGCAGAGTTTGTGCGCACGTTCAAAATAGACGCTATCATCGATTTGGTTTGTTATCGTCGCTATGGGCACAATGAAGCTGACGAGCCCTCTTTCACGCAACCCATAATGTATAAAACGATTTCTAACCATCCAACAACTCGTTCTTTATACATAAAGCATGTAGAAAACAAAGGTATTTTAAGCAATACAGAGATTAAAAGTATTGAGGAGCATACCCAAAACCTTTTGAATAAAGAGTTTGAGTTAGCCCTAGTTTTAGACAAAAAAGATCAAAAACCTGATTGGCTTCAAGGAGCGTGGGGCAATGTTCAAAACAGGGAAAATGATACTGAAACAGGTGTTGATAGTGAACAGCTAAAAAGATTGGGGCTAGCTTTATGCTCTGTTCCTGATGGTTTTTCAATTCACTCAAAACTTAAACGGCAGCTTGACCAACGCGCGCAAGCGTTGCAAAAAAATGAACCTCTCGATTGGGCTGCAAGCGAAGCCTTGGCATATGCAACGCTGTTAAGCGAAGGAAGTATTGTGCGTCTTTCTGGGCAAGATTCATGCAGAGGAACATTTTCGCATCGCCATGCTGTGATTGTGGATCAGCAAAACGAAAATCGTTATATTCCCTTAAATAATCTTGGTGTTAAACAAGCAAAATTTGAACCTATTGATAGCCCCTTAGCTGAAGCATCAGTGCTTGGATTTGATTATGGATATAGTGTAGCAAATCCCGAAGCGCTAGTGGTTTGGGAAGCTCAATTTGGTGATTTTGCAAACAGCGCACAAGTCATGATTGACCAATTTATTAGTTCTGCTGAGAAAAAATGGTTACGCTTATCGGGCCTTGTTATGTTATTGCCACATGGCATGGAAGGACAAGGACCAGAGCATTCTTCAGCAAGGTTGGAGCGGTATTTGCAATTATGCGCAGAAGATAATATGCAAGTTGTAAACTGCACAACCCCAGCGAATTTCTTCCACGCAATAAGACGCCAGCTGCACAATAGTTGGCGAAAACCACTTATTATGATGACCCCAAAATCGTTATTGCGTCATAAAATGGCTGTATCGGCCCTTAAAGACATGGGTAAAGGCACGCATTTCTTGCCCATTATTGGCGATGAAACCGTATTAAAGGCATCACGTGTAGTGTTATGCAGCGGAAAAATTTATTATGACCTTATTGAAAAATACTATGAAAAAGAAATCAATGATGTTGCTATTATAAGATTAGAGCAGTATTACCCATTTCCAGAATCACATCTAATTAAAATATTAAAACCATATGGCGATGTACCACTTGTGTGGTGCCAAGAAGAACCTCGTAATATGGGGGCATGGAATTTTCTTGATAGACGCATAGAATCAGTTTTAAAAAGCATTAACAAGAAGCATACTCGCCCACATTATGTTGGCAGAAAAGAAGCAGCTTCGCCCGCCACAGGCATTACTGGTCGGCATGAAAAAGAACAAGAAGAAGTTATTCAAAATGCATTATTTGGCGCCATACAGGAGCAATAAGTTATGAGCAATGTCGACATAAAGGTCCCGGCTCTTGGTGAATCAATCCAAGAAGCAACTGTTGGAAAATGGTTACAAAATCCAGGTGATAGCATAGCCGTTGATAGCCCTTTAGTAGAGCTTGAAACTGATAAGGTAACTTTAGAAGTATACGCGCCTGCAGATGGCTCTATTTCAGAAATATTAATTAAATCTGGGGAAAACGTTAAGGTGGGGACTGTGCTGGCAAAATTTATTCCTGGAAAAATTAAAAAAATAGAGAATGAGGTTCAAATGAAAGCTGAAAAAATAAAGCCTATTCCTGTTGAGGAAATTACTGAATCTCGCCATGGGCAAAGTAATGTTACGCAATTTATTGATTCAGCCCGGAAGGTAAATGCGAATGGTTCAAAAACAGTACGCCAAGAACTACGCGCCCCTATGAGTAAATTGCGCCAGAAGATCGCTGAAAGATTAAAAAGCGCCCAGAATACAGCAGCAATGCTAACAACATTTAATGAAATTGATATGAGCGCGATCATTGAGCTACGCAGGCTTTACAAAGATAGCTTTGAGAAGAAACATGGCACTAAACTAGGATTTATGTCGTTTTTTGTAAAAGCTTGCGTGCAGGCGCTAAAAGAACAGCCAATCATCAACAGCTGCATTGACGGGCAAGATATTATTAATAAAACATATTTTGACATTGGCGTTGCCGTTTCAACGGAAAATGGTTTAGTTGTTCCTGTTATTCGAGATGCAGATAGTTTAACCTTGGCCGAGGTAGAGAAATCTATAGCTAATATGGGAAAGCGGGCACGTGATGGAAAACTTACCATTGAAGAAATGACAGGTGGAACCTTTACTATTACTAATGGGGGCGTATTTGGATCACTTTTAAGTACGCCTATTATTAACCCACCACAATCGGCAATTTTGGGTATGCATAAAATTCAAGAGCGCCCTATGGCTATAAATGGACAGGTGGTTGTAAGGCCAATGATGTATTTGGCGCTTTCATACGACCATAGACTAGTTGATGGTAGGGATGCTGTAACGTTTTTGGTAACTATCAAAGAGTGTTTGGAAAACCCTGGTAGATTTTTGCTAGATTTGTAGTTACCAAAAGATGCAGAGAAATAATTTTATATTTCCATAAGTATGGGCTGTTTTTTTGGCTTTTTACAACTTTGCACAACGTATACACCAACTAAAATAATAAGAACACCTACATACTGTATAAACGCTATCTTTTCATGCAAAAAGATGATCCCTAAAATAATAGTAACGATTGGCTCAAATACTGAGAGAACAGAAGCTTTAGTGCTATCAATAGTTCTGATTGCTACATACACAAGGTAGATAGGAAGCACAGTAGAAAGAATGGCAAGGCCGCTGATGTTACCAATAACCCAAGCTGTTGTTGGTATATACAAGGAACCTTTGCATATGACTAATAAGGAAAATATCAAAAAATTTCCAAAGCAAATACCAAAAGTACCGCTAATAACAGATAATCCTTTAATAGCCCGCTGAGATGTATAAAAATACACACCAAAACCGAAGGCACAGGAAAGCCCCCAGCCAATTCCTTCAATGCTTAAATGCCAATTGCTTGGATCACTTAAAAAAAGAGTCCCCAATAATACAATCCCTAAACCACTTAGAGTAATTGCACTCGGAGGGTTTTTTCCATGCAGCCAGTCTAGTAGTACCACAAAAACTGGGTAGCAATAAAATAGTACCATCGCTAAACCACTGCCAATATATTCGATAGCAAAGAAATAAAAACTGGTAGAACCTGCGTAAAAAACTGAGGAAACTCCGATAATAGTCAAACCTTTTTTTGAAAAAGCATCACGCCAATGTTTTTTAGAATTAAGAAACGGCAGCAGAAGAAGTATAGCTAAAAAGAATCGCCAAAATAGAAATTCATTTAGCCCAAGGCCTTCACGGAGCAGATAAACGCCAAATAAGCCCAGGGTTCCATAAAGAGCACCGGATAAACTAGCAAGAAAAATTCCTAAATTCATTTAATAAATTCAAATACAATATGGCAATATTATTAAGTCTAGGAGAAATTAATAAAAACACTCAAGTCATATTTTTTAGAAACAAGAAAAAAATTACTGCTGATCAATGGGATTGAATGTTTGATAAACTTTTTTGGTTTTTGCAACATTAAATCCATACTTTTGGTCCTTAAAAACACCTTTTAAAACTTTTTTCCACAGTGTATGAAATGGTTTATCAAAAATTTTTGTTTCTTCTTCTTGCAGCAGAGTTGAAAGCGGTACCCAAAGGCATTCAGTTACTTCAACCCCATCAACCCTTGGGGTCCCTTTGAATTCATCGCATGTATAAATAAATTCAACACAACTTTTTTTATCAGGTCGTACCGTATGGAAAACAGCAACTAGTTTTAATTTTTTCTTATTAAGCTCTACGTTTACTTCCTCACGCACTTCTCTGGCTACAGTATCTTCCGGCGACTCACCTTTGGATGAAATTCCCCCTATAATGTTAGCTATAATTTTTTGTGGTTCATTAATAAGCAAAACTTCTTTTTCTGAAGTTTCTGGGTTTGTTCTTATTAAGTAAACTGCAGCTGCGGTATAAGCGTAGTTAAGCTCGGGAATATTTCGACCGTTACCATAGAGGTAGGACAAATTTTTTGTATTAGTGTCCAAATCGTGTAGTCTAAACCCTAATTTTTCTAGCTTAACAGCGGATTCTCCGCAGACAACCGGAATATGGACATAGAGCCCATAATTCTTATAGGAATTAGCCATTTCGCTAATAACTTCCTTAAGTTGATCAGTTTCTTTGCTTGATAAAGAACTTAAGGTAACAACAATATTTTTATATGAATCTATGAAAAACTCAAATCCTTCCAATTTTGCCATCAGAAGTTCTGGAAGAATTACTTGAACTTGCACCTCAGATGCTTCACCTTCTCTGGAAGGTAGAGCGCTTGCGTCAATTTTATGCTCAAGAAAAATAACAACCGGCAGAAACCAAAAGAATTTTTTAAGAAAGGTCATATTACCCGAGAAACTTGAGATAATGTGAAATGCTAGCCCACAGGGTGGGGGGTGTCAACGCCTTGCCTCCTCCTTGATATTAGTGACTAAAAAGATCTTGAAATTTTATAATTTTTAAATTTATATGATTATACTAAAAATAATCAAACTTATGTATATGCTACTAAAAATTTCACAAAGTTTCCTGCTTGTTTTCTGCCTCAGTATAGTGCATGCGTCTGGAGATGATAATATTTTTGATAAAAGTAGCAACCACTCATCTCGTTATGTTTCACTTGGGAGTTTTGCTGCAAATATATCAGGAGCCGTTCTTTTACATGACCACAGGCTAAACACCCCAATATGCTACTACTCAATGGTACGTGCTGGTCTTTTAACAACAAATGCCCTTATAACGTCATTCCAAAATTACCTGCCAAGCGATATTGAAGATTGGCTTGTAAAACATAGTTTTCTCTCTAAAAAAAATCCAGATGCTATAGAGAAAAATAGAGCAATATTATTTATGCAAACGGTGCGCACTGTCTGTTATATGCAAGCAAGTAAGATTCTCACTCAGGAAACATGTACTGGTACTCAGGGAAATTTTTCCTTAGCGTGCACGTATCTTGTTGTTGCTGGCCTTATGGATTTAAGTGACCTTTTAAGGTGAATCATAGCTTATAAGACCAAGCTTTTCCAACGTGCACTTTTATGTAATGATTTGGGTAACACGTAAGTTTAAAATAACGTTATGGCAGAACCCGCAGGTCAACCGCTTCCTTGGCAGCTGAATTTTCAAGAAGCAGCATCTCCAGTTATGGAAGGACTACATGATATGCATAATTTGCTATTGTGTGTAGCACTAGGCATTGCTTCGACTGTGGTTTTACTGTTGGGTTATATCTTTTATAAATTTCACCACAAAAGACATCCTAATCCGGATGCATTCACCCACAATTCAACACTTGAAGTGATTTGGACAATTGTACCGATTATTATTTTAGTGATTATTGGCATTCCATCTATTCGGTTGCTTCATAAAATGGAAGCGCCTGTAAATGCTGAAGTTACAATTAAAGCCATTGGACACCAGTGGTACTGGAGTTATGAATACCCAGATGAGAAAAACGCAGGTCAGCATTTTGAATTTGATAGCTATATGATCGAAGAAAAAGATTTAAAACCCGGACAACTACGATTACTTGAAGTAGATAACCCCATGGTTGTGCCTGTTGATACAGTCATTCGGGTGTTGATTACAGCAGCAGATGTATTACATAGTTTTGCTGTTCCATCACTTGGGATTAAGCGAGACGCTGCACCTGGAAGAATTAATGAGACATGGTTTAGCATAAAAAAACCTGGTATGTATTATGGGCAGTGTTCTGAACTATGCGGAGCAAAGCATGGGTTTATGCCTATTGCGGTTAAGGCTGTACCGAAAGCAGAATATATGGAGTGGTTAAATTCAAAAATTAAGCCGGAAAAATCACTTAAGGAAAAAAAATGACAACAACTTCTCAGCATGTAGATTCTCACCCCACTGGTTGGCGTCGTTGGCTGCTCTCGACCAATCATAAAGATATTGGAACACTTTACTTATTTTTTGCAGCGTTTGGCGGCCTATATGGCAGCGTGCTTTCCATGTTGATGAGGGTGCAGCTTGCACACCCCGGCAGTACGTTTATTGAAGGGCAAGTCTACAATGTGATTTTGACCGGCCATGGATTTTTAATGGTATTTTTTATGGTGATGCCAGCACTTATTGGTGGGTTTGGCAATTGGTTTGTGCCGCTTTTAATTGGCGCGCCAGACATGGCATTTCCGCGCCTTAACAACGTAAGCTTTTGGTTGATGGTTCCTGCGATGATTTTATTGACCCTTTCGATGGTTGTTGATTCAGGAACTGGAACTGGTTGGACGATGTATCCGCCCTTAAGCTCACTTATTGGGCATAATGGCATGGCCGTTGATTTTGCTATTTTGAGTTTGCATACTGCTGGAATTTCCTCAATTCTAGGAGCGATTAATTTCATCACGACTATTTTTAATATGCGGGCACCCGGTATGGGGTTTCATAAGATGCCCCTATTTGTATGGGCAATTTTGGTAACATCATTTTTGTTGCTGCTATCAATTCCGGTACTTGCCGGCGGTTTGACAATGTTGCTGACCGATAGAAACTTTGGAACCACTTTTTTTGACCCCGCTGGCGGGGGCGACCCAGTATTATTCCAGCACCTTTTTTGGTTTTTTGGGCACCCTGAAGTCTATGTAATGATTATGCCTGCCTTTGGTATAGTGAGCCATGTTATTTCAACCTTTGCACGCAAGCCTGTGTTTGGTTACCTTGGAATGGCATACGCGATGGTTTCAATTGGCTTTTTGGGGTTTGTTGTTTGGGCACATCATATGTTTACCGTCGGCTTAGATTTATCTACAAAAACATATTTTACAATCGCTACCATGATTATTGCAGTACCAACAGGAATAAAGGTCTTTAGCTGGATGGCAACCCTTTGGGGTGGATCAATTAAGTTTAAAACGCCTATGCTTTTTGCTAGTGGATTTATTCTTTTATTTACTATTGGAGGGTTAACCGGCGTAGTTCTTTCAAATGGATCTGTTGATGTGGCATTACACGATACGTATTATGTGGTTGCCCACTTTCATTATGTATTATCGATGGGAGCTGTGTTTGGGCTTTTTGCCGGTATTTACTATTGGATAGGAAAAATGAGCGGCTACCAATATAATGAAATGCTTGGAAAAATTCATTTTTGGCTGACTTTTACAGGGGTTAACATTTTATTTTTTCCTATGCATTTCCTGGGGCTTGCCGGGATGCCAAGGCGTATTCCTGATTATCCTGATGCATATTCTGGGTGGAACCAAGTTTCATCAGTTGGTGCTATTATCTCATTTTGTTCAGCTTTGTTCTTTTTTTATGTGATTTATCGGGTATTTAAAGATAAGACGCCCTGCCCTAAAAATCCTTGGGGAGATGGAGCGGACACGTTAGAATGGACCTTGCCCTCACCCCCTGCATTTCACAGTTTCGAGACACTACCGGTGATTAAGTAATGATTGAGACATTAACTGCACCTTCTGTCCACAATTACTGGGAGCTTTTAAAACCGCGCGTCATGAGCCTTGTGGTTTTTACAGGATTTTGTGGATTATGGGTTGCTCCTGGACATATACACCCCCTGCTTGGTTGCACAGCAATCTTGTGTATTGCAGCAGGAGCAGGAGCGGCTGGGTGCTTAAATATGTGGTTTGAAAGAGATCTTGATAAATTAATGGTTCGCACCATGAATCGGCCTGTTGCTTCGGGTCTAGTACACCCAGATTCTGCCCTAGCATTTGGAGTAATTCTGGGACTTTTATCTGTGACAGTCTGCCAGGTTGCCATCAACACAACAGCAGCTATTTTGCTAGCCATCACTATTTGTTTTTATGTTGGTATATACACAATGCTGTTAAAGCCCAACACTCCCCAAAATATTGTTATTGGAGGAATAGCAGGTGCTTTACCGCCTGTTATTGGATGGGCAGCTGTAGCCCCACTTGATTTGCGCCCTTGGAGCCTATTCTTGATTATTTTTCTATGGACCCCTGCGCATTTTTGGTCACTAGCACTGAATCACGCAAAAGAATACCAAGAAGCTGGACTACCAATGATGCCGAATGTTGCGGGCATAGAAAAAACGAAACAATACATCATAATTTACGCTACACTAACAGTTGTAAGTGCTATCATACCCTACATACTTCAGATTGCAGGTTGGTTATACTTAGGTTGTGCCTTGCTTTTGGGAGTAGGATTTATATTTTTGACTATACAACTTTATAAAAATGAGGATTTACAAGAAGGTTTAAGGGTGTTTGCATTTTCAATTTTGTATCTTTTTTTGTTGTTTGCAGCACTAATAGTTGATAGAAAAACCTATGGATAAACATTTCAAGCAACGCAATCGTGCTCTTTTGTGGCTTTTAGTAGGACTAAGCCTATTATTATACGCTGTTGCTTTTGTACGTATGAAAGGTGGCATCTAATGCCTTGGTCACAACTAAGAAGAGCAAAATGGTTTGATAACGCAGATGATGCGGTCGATTACATTCATGAGCTTTATAATAAGGCCGTTACCTATATTTGCGAAAATTTCAGCCAGTATGAAAAAAATGGAAAATTTAATGAAAGTCAGGCAGAACAAGGGTGTTACCCTTATATAGGTATAAGCATCAGCCATGATGACTTATTTATGAATCCATGTTTTGCATATGGTGTACTGAATGAACCCGGGCACTATGGCACTACAGTTACAGCGCCTGGGCTTTATGATTCCTATTACCGTGAGCAGATTGGCCTGCTTCTGGAGCGCCATGGGGTATCAGTGGTGGTGGGGTATAGTAATTCTAGGATTCCTCTACCTTTTGTTATTGAACACTCGCACGCGCAATTTGATGTGGATGAACTGGTGCGTCTTCAAAGTAAATTTATGTTACCGGACCTAAAACGCATAGATGATTCATATGCCAATGCAACGTTCTCTTCTAATGGGTATAGGCCTCTTGCACTATTTACTGGAGAGAGAGTCGACTTTTCGCTGCAACGATTACACCATTACACTGGAACACCGCCGCACCATTTTCAAGATTTTGTATTGCTAACAAACTACCAGCGCTATATCGAAGAATTTATAAATCAAGTCACTAGCGATATTGAGCATAATGAAAACGAAGATTGGGAGCTTATAGGGCCAGGCTCAACAGTTTTGGCGTCGCATAAACAGGGCACAACAGAGCTACCGAAACTTCTTCCCCAGATGCCTGCATACCATTTTAAGAAGGATGGGAAAAATGGGGTTACCATTATCAACATTGGCGTAGGGCCAAGCAATGCCAAAACGATTACTGACCATTTAGCGGTGCTTCGTCCTCATTGCTGGATTATGCTAGGGCATTGCGCTGGCCTTAGAGCTAGTCAAACCCTTGGAGATTATGTTCTTGCTGATTGCTATGTGCGCGAAGATCATGTGCTGGACGATGATTTACCAAAATGGGTGCCTGTACCTCCTATTGCTGAGATTCAGCAAGCGCTGCAACAGTCTGTTTTACATATTTTTGGCAAAGGTGAAGGCGAATTAAAATCAGCAATTAGAACAGGAACTGTGCATACAACAGACAATCGTAACTGGGAGCTGCAAAGTGCTGCTTTATATGAGCGTTTCCGGCAAAGCCGCGCTATTGCAGTTGATATGGAATCAGCCACTATTGCTGCTAATGGTTTTAGATTTCGTGTTCCGTATGGCACTTTGTTGTGTGTTTCAGATAAACCTATTCATGGCGTTATTAAGCTGCAAGCCATGGCTAATGAATTTTACAAAAATAGGGTAAATCATCATTTACACGTGGGCCTTGAAGCCATGTATATTTTGCAAAAAATGGACCGACAGCGCTTGCACTCAAGAAAATTAAGAGGTTTTGACGAGTGTCCGTTTAGGTAGGAATTTTTTTTCTGCGCACTCTATTGAATTAATCATTTTAAAAACTATAACTATCTTGATCAGAAATATTTATTCACTCTGCAATAAATGGTGAGGTATATCATGAGCATAGATTTTATTTCAGCAGCCTACAGATCTAACCTGGACGCTCAGAGAAATTCGCAAAATTATATTAAACGGTATTGCTTTGGAAGAATGGGCTACGAGCAAGCCCAGAGACTGGAAATAGGATGCAAAGCTAGTTTATTGCTTAAAGAAATTGGCAAACTAAACAGGGAAAATTTTGCAATTGAGCAAGAAATACCCAGTTTTAATATCTCTAGGTCTTTAAAATTGGCGGCGCTAGCCATGATGGAAGAGCGTATACATGATCAGATTCATTACAGTTTGCTGAGAATTATTACTGACGATTACTTCAACTGATTAATCTTCAAATGTCCAAAAGGCCTTTGGCAAAATCAATTGCATTAAAGGGTTTAAGGTCATCGGCTGTCTCTCCTACGCCAAGGGCAACAATGGGAATACCGAATTGTTTCGATAGAGCAACAATAACGCCGCCTTTAGCTGTTCCATCTAACTTGGTGACAACTAGCGCATTGATACCGATAATTTCTTGAAAGACTTTCACTTGATCTGCCGCATTCTGACCTGTTGTTGCATCAAGGACCAATAAAATTGTGTGAGGAGCTGATGAATCAGCTTTTTTCAAAACTCGCACGATTTTTTCTAACTCTTCCATCAAATGTTTTTTATTTTGGAGTCTACCTGCTGTATCAATACATAAAATATTTGCTTGGTCTTGGGTTGCTTTTTTCAATGCATCAAATGCTAGTCCTGCAGCGTCTCCGCCAGGTTTGGTTGTGCAAACATCAATATCTAGTCGGTTACCCCATACTTGTAATTGCTCAACTGCTGCTGAGCGAAAGGTATCTCCGGCAGCCCAAAGTACTTTGTATTTTTGCTCAAGCCACTGCTGGCTAAGCTTTGCAATAGTAGTTGTCTTTCCTGCACCATTAACACCAACCACCAAAATCACATGTGGCTTGTTAGTAATCGCAAGGGGTACAGCTACTGGTTCCAAAATTTTAGCAATCTCAGTAGCCAACCACTCTTTGATTTCTGGCTCTGAAATTTCTTGGTGCATACGCTGTTTTTTCAATAGCTCACGAAGGTCACTTGCAGCTTTTAAGCCCATGTCAGCGGAAATAAGGAGTTCCTCAAATGCATCAAGGGTTTCCTCATCAAGCTTTTTATGGGTAAAAACTGAAGCAACACCTTCGGTCAGTGCCTGAGAAGTCTTTGAAAGACTTGATTTTAGCTTTTTCCAAAAACTCACAACTGCTGCCCGATAAGATGTTGATTTGTAATATCTGTAACTTTAACGGGAATAACTGATGCAATGCTGGCTGATCCTACAATTTGGATAGGAGCAAAATGATCTGTTTTTCCTTTAACCAAGCCTTCACTTAATTCTTCGACTAGAACATTCACTGATTTACCAACAAACTGGCCAAAAGTACGTGTTATTGCAGCTTCGCCTTGTAGACGCAGCTGACGTGCGCGTTCTTTAATAATATTGCCGTCGAGCTGAGGCATACGAGCTGCTGGTGTACCTGGGCGTGGTGAGTAAGGAAAGACGTGCAAATAGGTAAGAGAACACTCATCAACAATCCGAAGAGAATTTTCAAACATTTCATCGGTTTCAGTAGGAAAACCAGCGATGAGATCAGCGCCGAATACAACATCTGGACGTAGTGTTTTTGCGCGCTGACTAAAACGAATAGCATCTTCACGTAAGTGGCGGCGCTTCATACGTTTTAAAATTAGGTTATCCCCTGCTTGTAAGCTAAGGTGTAAGTGCGGCATAAGCTTTTCTTCAGAACCGATTATCTGCCATAAGTCTTCATCAATTTCGACAGGATCAAGAGAAGATAAGCGCAAACGCTTTAGCTCAGGCACTAAGCCTAAGACACGACGAATCATTTGACCAAGGGTTGGTTGACCTGGAAGGTCAGCGCCATAGGCTGTGATATCAACCCCTGTAAAGACAATTTCTTGATAGCCATTTTCCAAAAGTTTGCGAATTTGGGCCACAATTTCACCAATGGCAACACTTCTTGAGTTTCCCCGGCCGAAAGGTATGGTACAAAAGGTACAACGGTGATCACACCCATTTTGCACTTGCACAAATGCTCGGGCTTTGCCATCGAAGCCAGAAACCAGATGCGCTGCGGTTTCACGCACTTCCATAATATCGCTAACCACAACTTTATCGGCACTTTGCAGATTTTTATAAGTGCTGGGCTGCATTTTTTCTTCATTGCCAATGACTTTTGCAACCTCGGGCATTTTCTGATACTGGGATGGATTAATTTGTGCACTGCAACCAGTTACAATAATTTGCGCATTAGGATTATTGCGGTGAATTTTTCTAATTGTTTGGCGAGCTTGACGTTCAGCTTCAGCGGTTACAGCGCAGGTATTAATAAACACAGTATTAACGACCCCAGCTTGTGTTGCTAAATCTTGAATCACTTCAGATTCATAAGTATTCAAGCGACAACCAAGGGTAATAACCTGATTTGATGACGACATTTGCCAAACTATTTATGAAAGTGCCTTGAATATATCACAAATGGTTAATAATTGGGATAATTATTCATTATATCCAAATACAGCGTTTCGCCGTGATGTGAGTCGGCTTGGAACTTCTTCTTCGTCGATATCTTGATCTATTGGGATTAGTTGAGCCAGTTGAGTTTTACACCTTTCTATACCCTTTTGTGCCGATTCAATATCAGCTTCGCAGTCCAATAGCTCATCTTCATATTTTGGAGTTTTTATTATTTTCAATAACTTTTCTATACGCGCTGCTCTAGCTGTTTGTTCTGCTAATTCTTGATACCAAGCCTTTAAAGATTCGTGTAGCTGCGTCCGTCTTCTTGCTAAGGTTTTTGGATCAAGTCTTTCCTGATAACTATTTGAGGGCACGATTATTTCTGCAGAACTTGCTGATTTTGATTCCTCACCTTGCGAAAATTTAGTACTTACGGAGTCATCACTTGGAATTGTGATGATTGCATGAGGAGAGTTAGAAGACAGACTAGCTTCTGTCTGTAATCTCTCTGCTGGTGCTAGCTTACTTGTATTTAAGCTATCTTGAGTCATCATTGATGCGGTTGTAGCTGTTGAAGTTTCAGAAGATGCCGGTGAATCTAGTGGTGTAGCCAAATCTGCTGCAGAACGACTTGTTCTTACCTTAATATTTTTCAGTGGAGGTAGGTTGTACTTTTTTTTATGCTTAGTAGGACTAGACTGATAAATATTTTTAAGACTAGTAGTGAAGCGTGGTTTTACCTGACTTACTTCAGTTGCTGCATTTGCAGCAGAGTTAAAGAAGACAAGCGCAACGAATAAAAAAATAATATTCATAATACATTTAAAAATGCAGATTACATAAGTATTACAACAAAAAATATAACAAATTATTAATTTATTATTTATATTTTTCGACGAGATCAAAAAACATCAAAGTTTTGCTGAGGCTGGATGAAAATCTGCAAAGTGCGTTAATTAATATATTGTTCACAGATCAAATGATATTATTGAGTGGTAATTTTTTTTGAAATTAAATAATGCATATATTCATATTTTTAGCGTTTTTAAATGTGGGGACATTTCTTTTTTCTGCAAGCGAAACCACGCTTATAAATGAAGAGTTAAATCAAAAAGAGCAAAGAAAAAAAGCATGGACAGCAGCTGAGGATAAATTACTTTTAAGCACAATCGAAGAATGTGGAGCTAAAAATTGGAGAAAAATAGCGCAGCACATTGCTGGCAGGTCAGGTAAACAATGCAGTGAACGTTATAAAAATCACTTAGACCCAACGGTGAAAAAAGATGCTTTCACTGAGGAAGAAGAGGCACTACTTAGCGCAAAAATTGCTGAATACCAGCAAGGAACAATACCTTGGGCAACGATTGCTGAAGACTTTTTTACAACAAGGGATTCTGCAGGCATTATTATTGAACGCAGAACTGATTTAAGACTGAAAAATTTTTGGAATTCAGTAAAAAAGATGAGAGCGAAAAAAGGAAGAATGCGGGAGGCCCCAGCAACAAAAAAACGAAATTTTGATAGTTTTCAAGAAACCAACCAATCTTGCATAATTTCAGTTAATGCCTCACATATTCCAGCTTTTTCAGAAGCGATAAGTCAGGAAGCAAAAGCCAGAGGCCTAAAAATTCGCAGAAATAACAATGAAGAATTAAAACCTACTAAAGAAATACCGACGCTTGTTTCTTTGCAGACAGAAAACCTGACTGTTAGTGATGATGAAATGCAAACTTTATTAAGAGAAACAGATAGCTATTTTGACGAATGCATTGCTTTTATTGCTTGGGAAGATTCAGGGAGATCAGGCCGCCTTTCTGCAGATCTTTTCAGAGATTCCCTAAATTATTGAAGTTTGGATTCCTAGCTGAAAGCACTATACAGCATATTAATTTCTTACAAGAAATACACTTAAAAACATTTCGTCAGTTAGAAACGCGGCTGTTGGCAGCAGAAACCTAAACCTGCATAATATCTTTTTGCTTGGTCGCGGCTAAAACATCAATTTTTTTGATATGGTCATCAGTGATTTTTTGCATTTCATCGATAAGACGGTGAGATTCATCTTCTGAAATCTCTTTGTCTTTTTCAAGCTTCTTAATCATGTCGTTACCTTCACGGCGCACGTTACGCACGTTTATTTTAGCTTCTTCCGCATATTTAGAGGAAAGCTTTGCAAGTTCTTGGCGACGTTCTTCATTAAGATCTGGAAGCACCACACGCACCAATTGACCATCGGCAGCAGGACTCACCCCGAGAGAAGACTCACGAATAGATTTTTCAACAGCCTTTACTAACCCTTTATCCCATACCTGCACTACAAGTAATCGCGGCTCTGGCGCTGTGACTGTTCCCACCTGAGAGATAGGCACAAAATTTCCATAAGCATCAACTTTTATAGGATCAAGCAAATTAATTGAAGCCCGTCCTGCACGCAGGCCTGAAAGTTCTTTTATTAAAGCATCAATTGCTGCTTGCATTCGTTTGGAAAAGACTTCTAGGTGCACCGACATAATTCCTCGTATTTTTTAATATAACTATCGTGTTAAGTTGCATATTAAATTCCATAGTTGGCAAAAGCAATACAACAGAATAGAAATGGGAAAAAAATCTTAAAAGAGGCACCATTTCAGAAACTTGAAAATTCAAGAATTCACCATTATATATAATGGATATACTTTATTAATTTAAATACATGAAAAATACTTTTTCAATTTTTATTAGCACTTTTTTATTGATATCAACTATAAAAGCAAGTGGTTATTCCGCCACTACAAACGAGATCGCACGAGAAAAATCTTTAAATATTATCCATAAGTACGAAGCTTTTATGCAAGATTATCTTGATTTTACTAGGAAACAATTAGCAAAAGGCCATGAAGACTACAAATACAATGAAACAGAAATAAAATTTCATCTAAGAAAATTAGAGAAAACAAGAAATTTTATTAGTAGCTTGAATATAAATAGCAAAAGCTTTACAGACAGAATTCTTCGTAGTTTTCTAAAGACCAGATTTGATATGTTGGATTATCGGCTTGATCTGTTTAGAAGAAGGGAATTAATAGATGATGGATCAGAACGAATGTCAGAAAAAATAGCCTGCAATACAACAATTTGTCAATTTTATGACGAATTGGTTGCTGAAATTTATGATGTTTATATAACGTTACCCAATCCATATGCTGATACTCTAAGACTGATAAGCTTGTGCCCAAATTTGTGGCCTTTGCTAAAAAGAGAAACTAGGGAAATACCTGATCCTGATCAAGCGATATATACAGATTCAACAAGAAGGAGCATAAGGCCTAGCAGTGACCTTGATTTTTTTCTTATTTATGAAAAGTTAAGTGAGAATGTTTTCTTACCCACTTACGGTTTAGGCGTTCCAAAGGACCAGAGAATGAATACAGTAATACAAATGACACAATATGAGAGAAGCCTATTTGATAACGGATATCTGCTATATGGAAAAATAAAAGAGATAGAAATTCCCGAATGGTTAACCACACAACAAGGCATTTCCCTGGAAGAAGAAACCGCAAAAGAGCAGCATTGCGAAGATGAAAAATTAATGAACCTAAATTCATCGGCAGCTATTGTAGCTAAGCAAGAAGTTGTGGTGGAGATTTTAGAAAAAAGCTGCGCTGATAGTATTGCTACTGATATAGCTTTTGGAAAATTAAAAGTTAGTGATGATAGTGATGTTGCAACTACTGCTGGTAAAGAGGATACCCTTTCTATTTATGAGGCTTTGCCTGAAGAACCTAAGCCACAAGAGAACTTAAACCTTGGTATTGTGGAATCTGTATTGGCGCCGAAAATTTCAACGCAATTAAAAGCAACCCCTTATGAAAAACCATTGCCAAGAGGATTAAGAATTTTTCATCCCTACAAACAAAAATTTCATACAAATTTTAAAAAATTGAGCAGTAAGCACCAGTCAACACTTGATGACGTAATGGAAGGAAAAGCGGAGAGCGTATCATACGCTGATTTTTCTTCACTATGGAAAGCTATTAACGGAGAGGGAAGCATTGAAGAATCATCGGGTAGCTCGCACAAGGTTTTACATGACAGTACTGGAAAAAAAGTCACCGGCATTTTTGCGCATAACAAAGGGATGACGTATACAAAAAGAACAATCCCTTATCTATATGCTGCCATACAAATGCTTGGTGACGAGCGTCTTATGGGAGTTGAGAATGTTTCATGGTAAAGAAACTTTAGTGAATTAGCGTAAAGTCTATTTGACCTTGCAAGACCTTTCGAAACCCATCGGGTTCGTAAATAGAAAAAACAGCGATTGGAGTGTTATTTTCTTGAGCAAGGGCAATGGCTGCTGTATCCATAACTTTGAGCTGTTTTTCCTGTACTTCAGTAAAAGTAAGGCGATCTAAAAAGACAGCGTCTGCATTTTTCTTAGGGTCACTGCAAAAAACGCCTTTCACCATGGTAGCTTTTAGGATTAAGTCACATTTCATCTCGACTGCACGGAGCGCTGCTGCCGTATCAGTTGTGAAAAAAGGATTGCCCGTTCCCGCGGTAAAAATAACCACTCTACCCTTTTTTAAATGATGCTCTGCGAGATGACTTGCGTAGGGTTCACACACCGTATGCATTGGAATAGAAGACATAAGTCGCACAGGAATATCTGCATATTCTAAAGCATTTTTTAAAGCAACGCCGTTAATAACTGTTGCTAGCATTCCCATAGAGTCAGCAGCACTGCGATCAATACCATGTTTTTCCAGGCCCTGGATACCACGGTAGATATTCCCGCCACCAATGACCAAGCATATTTGAATGCCTATGGCATGAACAGAGGCTATGTCAGCGGCTAGTTTTTTCAACATGTCATGAGAAATGCCATATGCATTATCTTGATATGGATTTGGGGAAGCAAGCGCCTCCCCAGATAATTTTAGTAAAACCCGTTTGTACCCGGGCACGAACTAACCTGCTATCTTTGCTTGTGCTTGCACTTCAGCGGCAAAGTCAGTTTCTTCTTTTTCGATTCCTTCGCCAAGACCATATCGTACAAATCCTGTCAAAGTGATGGGAGCTCCGATTTCTTTTGAAAACTGAGCAACAACATCAGCGATTTTAGTTTTTCCATCCATAACGAAAACTTGCTCTAACAGGACAACTTCTTCATAGAATTTGCGAACACGACCTTCAACCATTTTTTCAATAACTTCTTCAGGACGGCCAGATGCACGTGCTTGATCAATAAGAACTGCGCGCTCACGCTCTAGCGATGCCGCATCAAGTGATGAAATATCTAATGATTGAGGAGACGCTGCAGCAACGTGCATTGCGATTTTTTTACCGAGTTCTTGTAGTTTAGCTGCATCGCCGGTTGATTCAAGTGCTACTAGTACACCAATACGACCTAATCCAGGTGCCGTTGCGTTATGAACATAGGTTGCAACAATACCGTTTTGAACGCTAAGGCGTTGTACACGACGCAAATTCATATTTTCGCCAATTACAGCGATAAGACGAGTCATTTCTTCTGCAACCGTTGCCGTTTCACCTTTAAATGGTGCTTGTGCCAGAGATTCAATAGTGTACTCTTTGCTTGCAGCAGCTTCAGCTGCTTGTAATACCATCTTTTGGAATTGTTCATTACGAGAAATAAAATCGGTTTCTGCATTAATTTCAACAACCGCTGCAGCGTTTCCAGATGCTGCAACGCCAACTAAACCTTCTGCGGCAACTCGGCCTGCTTTTTTTGCAGCCGCTGCTAAACCTTTTTTACGCAACCAATCAACAGCAGCTTCTAAATTACCATTGTTTTCAACAAGAGCTTTTTTGCAATCCATCATGCCAGCGCCTGATTTTTCGCGTAATTCTCTTACTAGGTTTGGGGAAATTTCAGTCATTTATACTCTCCTAATTTATGCAACTGTTGAAGGTTCTTCAGCAACTTCTTCTACAACTAAATCAGCTGAAGCACCGATATCAATACCAGCAGCAACCATACTTTGTTGCAAACCATCAAGAATTGCATCTGCCATTAAATCACAATACAAACGGATTGCACGCGTTGCGTCGTCGTTGCCCGGAATTGGATATGTGATAAAATCTGGTGTTGAGTTACTATCGATAATTGCAATAATTGGAAGATTCAAGCGCTGTGCTTCAAGAACGGCAATAGCTTCTTTATTTGTATCAAGCACAAACAGCATATCAGGCAGTCCACCCATATCAGCGATACCACCAATTGCTAATTCTAATTTATCGTGTTCACGTTGAAGTTTTAAAATTTCTTTTTTTGTCATGCGCCCTGGATTTGCGAGTTCTTCTTGCATTTCTTTTAGGCGTTTAATTGATTGGTTCACCGTTTTCCAGTTTGTAAGCAATCCACCCAACCAACGGTGATTAATGTAATATTGCCCACAACGCTTTGCGGCCTCTTTCACAATAGCTGAGCCTTGGACTTTTGTTCCCACAAAGAGTACGCGCCCACCGGATTTCACAATATCACGAGCAGCTTCTAATGCACGCTGTAGCATTGGTACTGTTTGCTGTAAGTCGAGAATGTGAACTTCGCTGCGCTCGCCAAAAATATATGGCTCCATTTTAGGGTTCCAGCGACGTGTGTTGTGTCCGTAGTGTACGCCAGATTCTAATAATTGACGCATTGTAAATGTTGGCATAGCCATAGATATAGTCTCCTTTGTTTCCGATTTAACCTCATCAGGCCGATACTGCATCGGTGGGCAAGGCTGCCCTGAACCTGACTGTGATCTATGTCAAGCTAAGCCTAAGGCTTAATCTGACATGTACAAAGAACATACCAACAGCTAGAAAAAAAATCCAGTGATTTTTATGGCTCAGTAACGATTGTCTGGCTAAAAAAGCTGTTTCCCATATCATTAACAGCGAAAGACTGGACGATCTGGGCTCCTCGTCTATCTAGAACTATGCTTAGGCTTTTATCGTTTGTCTTCAAGGCATTTTTCAAATCACTAATTTTTCTAATTCTGTGATTGTTGATTTCAATGATTTTATCTGCTGTTTGCAGCAAACCTTCACTATTTGCACGCCTTACAGTCACACCATCTGCTGTTTGTTCAAGCTCTACGTTTCCCAGGATTTTATCATCAATTGACTCTAGTGAAAGCTCAGGAATTTTTGCTGGAATAAAATTTACGGTCGTTATTGGTGCATTTTTGGGCTTAATTAGCAAATGAACAATTTCTCCGAATTTCGTTATTTTTGCCAACGCATCAAATTCTTGAGGGCTATGAATTTTTCTACCGTTAACCCCAAGGATAACATCGCCCTGCTCTAAAACACCCTTTGCTGCCGACTCATTATCTACAGATAAAACAATAACCCCGTTTTCGCCCACAAGATCAAGCGCTTTAATCAATTCTGCATTCATCGCTTGAGTATGCACTCCCCATGGTGCACTAGCTGCTAAGCATGCAAGGATAGAAAATATGCAACCCAATAATAATTTAGCCATCAACCGCCTCCGAATTCCCTATTTAAGGCTAGAAAAATTTCATTAAAAAATTATTAATAAGTTTTTTTAGAAATTGGTAGAAGTAAACCAACCAGTATTGCTGTTAAAATTGCCATACCAATGTAGACAGGAACAATTGTTCCATCGAAAAATGCTCCAACTACCAGCACAAGCAGGGCTACCACGCCATTTCTAAACAATCCAAGAAAAGCTACCGCCAAACCTTTCTGTTGCGGCGCACATTCAACTGCTTTTGTACCGCAACTTGAAAGAACTGCAGAAAGACTTAAATTCAACACACCCATGATAGCAATAATGGAAAAGGGAAGTTGCAATAGGCCAACGAACGCCCCAAAAATAGTTAATACCAAAAAAGCTAGATTGAGGTACAATCCATACCGAATGCACCTTTCCATTCCCCATTTCACAACATATTGGCGGTAAGCAAATGACCCAATCAAATTTAAGAAAACTGGAAATAATTGAATGTATGCATAAGCAGTTGGTAAAAACTTAAAGTGATCAATAAATACAAATGAACTATTTACGGAATAAACCGCGGCTATGGCTACAGGCAAACCATGACAAGCGGAAAGCATCATAAAATGCTTGTTGGTTATTAAGCTCTTAAGGTTTGAAAATATGTGCCCCCACCCCATAGTATCTGCATGATTTTCATGGGTTTCTGGAAGATTTTTTATAAAGTATAACCACAGACTTGTAGCGATTAAGCTTAAAAACCAGAAATTGGCTTGCCAACCAAACCATTCAAATAAATGCGCTCCGAGCACGGGTGCTAAGGCAAACATAATTGGAAAGCTCATGCTATATGTTGCCATGTATCTTGCGTACGTAGCCCCTTTGAACATGTCAGCCAAAATAGAAATACTAATAATAGAAATACCACCTGCACCTATTGCTTGCAGAAAACGTAGCACTAAGAATGATTCAATATTCCATGCGAAGCAGCACAAATAAGAAAACACTGAGAAAATCCCGAGTGAGGATAACATGGCAGGTCTTCGTCCATTAATATCACTCCAATGGCCATATAGCATGCCAATAATCGCACCGACAATTGGTGTTTGCATCATACTAAATTGGATCATCCATTCAGATGTTTGAAAATAATGCTTTAAAAAGGGTGCTGCAGGTAGATAAATATCAATGCTTGCAACCATCAACACGCCGGTAATCATTAGCAGCGACGGTAGCAACGTTGTGTATTGAAATTTTGTTAATCCGAAATCTTTTTTAGCCATCGAGCCATCTCTTTTGCAGCGTATGTAATAATTTTGTTTGCCCCTGCTCTTTTGAAACTAAGTCCCAGCTCATAAAAGGCATTTTCTTCATTTATTGCGCCATTCATAGCGGCATATTTTATCATGGCGTATTCGCCGCTTACTTGGTACGCCCAAATTGGTGCGCCAAAACTCTTTGCCTGGGAAATAATATCAAGAGATGGAAGACCAGGCTTGATAATTACTGCATCAGCCCCTTCCATAATGTCTTGTCGAATTTCGCGAAGAGCCTCATCAGCATTAGCAGGGTTGAGCTGATAAGTTTTTTTATCACCTTTTAAATTCGCCCCTACCCCACTTCGAAATGGCCCATAAAGAGCAGAAGCATATTTGATAGCATAGCTTATAAGCAAGACATCAGGTAAATTCTTAGCTTCTAGAGCTTGCCGAATGGCTTGGATTCGTCCATCCATCATATCGGAGGGGCAAATTCCATCGGCTCCTGCTTCTACTTGATTCAAAGCTTGCTTGACCAAAGCATCAATAGTGAGATCATTATCTATTTTTCCATCTTTTAAAAATCCATCGTGCCCATGGGAGGTGTAAGGATCCAATGCTACATCGGTTAGCACAGTCATTTCGGGAACGCTTGCTTTGATTTTACGAATAGCTTGGCAAATAAGATTTTTTGGATTAAATGCTTCCTTCGCGTTCTCGGTTTTTAAATGATCAGGCGTTTTGGGGAAAAGCAGCACAGCACGGATGCCTAAGCTATAAGCTGCTTCAATTTCTTTTGGCAACGCGTTAACAACGTATCGCTGAATTCCAGGCATTGCTGATATATAAGGCTCTTCTTCTGGTTCGCGAATAAAAATGGGATAAATCAGATCATGCGAAAGAAGGTGATTTTCCTGAAAAAGCGTACGCACTGACTCTGATTGACGAAGCCTTCGAAGACGAAGATGAGGATAAGAAGCAATTACTTTTTTTGGCATACAGGACAATAATAGGTTGATCGACCAGATTGAACTTCACGCTTGATTGTGCCTGAACATTCTTCAGTTAGGCAAGGTTTTCCTGCTTGATTGTAAACTTTAAAATGATGTTGAAAATATCCTAATGTTCCATCGATGGTTCGGTGATCACGCAATGATGAACCACCTGCTTCGATTGCGCGTTCTAGAACTTCGCAAATATTTTTTAGCAAGATTTTGGCCTGTTGCGTTGTGATTGCATTTGACTGTCTAAATGGTGATAAACCACTTTGCCAAAGGGCCTCGCACACATAAATGTTTCCAAGGCCTGCTATGATAGTTTGATCAAGAAGCGATGTTTTTAAAGGACGATTCGTCTTTTGCAAACGTTTATAAAAATCATTCAGCTTCATGTCAAATGGTTCTGGAGCCATTGATTTTACGGATTTACAAATTTGACCGCTTGGCAGCAAATCCATATCGCCAAACCGCCGTGGGTCATTAAAAGCAAACGTGACATCGTCAACTTGCCAAACCACATGGTCATGTTTTTGGTGCACGTAGTGAGCAGTAAAACTGCGCTGTACTTTGCCACTCATGCCCAGGTGCATCATCCATGTATAGTCAGACAATTCAATCAAAATATATTTACCGCGACGATTGATTTTTTCGACCTTTTGGCCGTTCAAGCGCTCGGCAAACATGGGAGGAAAAGGATTACGTAAATTTGAGCGGTAAACTTGAACGCTTTTTAGAATTTTTCCTTCCATATACGGCCGAAGTCCACGGCACACGGTTTCAACTTCAGGCAGTTCAGGCAAGATCTTGACCTATAACCCAGCAGGTGTCACAAGTGGCCGTTTGAACCAAATACCTAAGATCTTCAAAAGATAAAGCAAGGCAACCATCGGTTGGCGTTGACTGTGTGCGCATTTTATGAATAAAAATTGCACTACCTTTGCCTGAGATAACGGGATTCGTGTTGTGATCAATTGTGATGAATAGATCATATAGATCATCATCACGCCACAATTTTTCATGAGAAAAGGCGTAGGGAAGATTTACGCAGGTGTTGTAAGCTGGGTCTGTTGGATCATCGGACCAACCCATGTCAGGGGTGATTTCAATTACGGGAAGAGCTGTATTGGGCTTAGGCATTTTGTCTGGGCGGTAGTACACGTTCAATAAATTCCACATACCTGTTGGCGTGCAGCCATCGCCTTCTTTTTTATTATTTGAGAAACCATTACGCCCAACAGTACAGGCAAGATCCTTCCCCTCCCATTGTATTAGCTGGCTATTGATTTGCTTTAGATAAGCCATTTAAACCTTGAATATTTGTTAAACACCGAGCCACTGTATCAAGCACATTTTCCATTGTTGTGTTAGCAGGCATTGCTTGACCAACAGTTTCTATGTTTGCACCAGAAAAGCTTAATACCTTTTTGGCCACAGCATCTTGATAGGGAATATAAGGGTTATTTGAAATAAAGAGAAAATTTTTGCCCTTAGCATCTCCAAAATCTTTTACCATATCGCGTAATGTATCTTCTGTGTTCGCTCTTGCGCCATCTTCACGTTGACCCGACTGAATGGCAATAATTATGCTATTTGATGGTTGGGATAAAGTTGATTGGTGCCACAATTCTTGCATCATGGCCATTTCTGTGGCTTCAGCACCTTTTTCTTCCAAAGCCTGCGCCATTTCTTTGTCTGCTTCTGTGCCAATTTTCAGGTCGCGCGTTGAACCTAGTAAATACACTTTATCACAGGTGATTCCCAATTTATGAATGCGGCTAAAAAACTCAATTCGAGATTTCACACGAGTCGCTGTCGCGCCGAGAATCACGATTGCATCATAGTGTTTTTTACATGGCAATTTTTCTTTTGCTAAATCTGATCTGCTTACTATTTTGGTTAAAGCTAATCGTTGAGTATCATCTAGTAAGCTGTACTGACGATCCCACAATTCTAGCCCTTTTGGACGAATCCACCTAAAATTACTTTGCTGAACAGCTGTTTCTAGTTTTTCTACTCCGCTTACATTCATAATTTTAAAAATATCTTTTAAAAGTTGAGTTGGACCATTATTCCAAACAGCTTCACAGCTAAAAATTGTACTTACAAATGTTAAAACTATAAGAAATTTTTTCATGCTATTTTCTCCTGAATAAGTGCTCGTGTTTCGGCAATGCCAAATAACGCAATAAAAGACCCCATGCGCGGTCCTTCTTCTTGGCCTAATAAGACTTCATACAACGTTCCAAACCACTGACGCAAGTCGGTAAATGCAAACTGTTTTCCAACCTCAAACACGATGGTTTGCAAATCTTCTGCAGTACTTTCCATAGAGATATCTGACAATTCATCGTGTAATCGCTGCAACGCTTCTTTTTCCATTTGATTTGGCGATCGGTATTGTTTTTTGGGCTTCACAAAATCTTGATAATACTGAACGGCATAGGTAATCATCTTTGCTAAAAACGGCATAGAAGCCTCATCTGCCCCCGGCACATAACGCTTTACAAACCCCCATAAAATACTACCTTCTTCGGCATTCACAACTGATGCTAAGTTCAACAATATATTAAAACTTAGGCCACTTTCCGGAGATGGAGGGTTACCGCCATGTACATGCCAAGCAGGATTATCATACTGCGCTGGTTGAAATTTACTAACATGCTGCAAGTATTCATCAACCGCCTTGGGAATAACATCAAAATGCAATCTTTTAGCTTTCTTTGGCGCTTGATACATGAAATAGGCTAAGCTTTCTTGGGGTGCATAAGTTAGCCATTCATCCATACTAAGACCATTACCCTTAGATTTACTGATTTTTTGACCTTCCTGGTCTAGGAATAACTCATAAGTTAAATTCTCGGGTGCACGCCCGCCAATAGCTCGACAAATTTGTGACGATAATTTCACCGAATCAATTAGATCTTTTCCTGACATTTCATAGTCAACACCAAGCGCCCTCCAGCGCATTCCCCAATCAACTTTCCATTGAAGCTTACATTTGCCGCCAAGTACTTGTACTTCGGTTAGTTCATTTGTTTGAGGATCACGATACACAACAGAATCGCTCTGAAGATTGACTTCAACCATTGGCACTTGCAAAACATGCCCGGTTTTTGGGCAAATAGGCAGAAATGGACTGTAGGTTGCGCGACGTTCTTCACGAAGCGTTGGTAACATAATTCCCATAATTTCATCATAGTGCTGCAAAACCAACTTTAAGATTGGGTCAAATCGGCCCGATGTATACCAATCGGTTGAGCTTTGAAATTCATAATCGAATCCGTAACTATCTAGAAATGCACACAGCATGGCGTTATTGTGATGACCAAAACTTTCAAACTTTTCATATGGGTCAGGCACCTTAGTCAATGGCATGTTTAGATATTTAGTCAGCATTTCTTTGTTGGGAACATTCTCAGGGACTTTGCGGAAGCCATCCATATCATCAGAAAAACAGAATAAACGCGTTGGAATATCGCTGAGTTGTTGAAAGGCTTTGCGCACCATAGTTGTGCGCAAGACTTCACCAAAAGTTCCAATATGCGGCAACCCGGAAGGCCCATAGCCAGTTTCAAAAAGCACATAACCTTTTTCAGGCGTTTTTCCCTGCAATCGCGCTAAAATGCGTTTTGCCTCTTCAAACGGCCATGATTTTGCTTCAAGTAATGGGTTGGAGGCCACTGAATTGCTAGACATAAACTCACTATAAGACGTGTTTTAAAACTGGTTTAGTCTATAGAAAATCCCCAAAAAGCTCAATGCAATGTTTTTATTTTTGAAATTCAGTGAACAGTTATTTGGCAGTCTTTATAAAATCTGCCACCTGGTGAAATATTTCCATAAAATCCCCATCCGCTATCACCTGAAAATGAACGACGTCTATCTGGAAGCCGGGACAATATGCTGAGATCTTGTTCTTCATCAGTAAATGCAGGTGGTAGAATAATGCTAGGTAGAGAATTACCATCTTGTTCTGAAGTTTCGGTATTTCCAAGCATACAAAGTTTGGAAGCAGCAGGACTACGCTTTAGACTTGTTTCAGCTGCACTTGTTTCTTCAATCGATACTCCATCATCTTTTTCAACAAGTATGGGAGGGTGAAGAGCTACGCTAGACGAATCCTCTAGCTTGCTATTACTAGAAAAAGTGTTTCGAAAAGCTTTCAATATTTCAGTAGACTTTACAAAGCTAGCCCCAAATTCAAACACATACGAGCATACAGAAAAACTTGTTACTTTAGCCGAAAAAATACTGTCTTCATCATTTTGATTTAGAGCTATCAAAGAATTTCCAGCTGATAAGGCAGTAAATTTCAAAATCATTATTACTGCACCTAAAATTTTATAGCAATTCATAGTTTATTCCCCTTTAAAATATAAATCATTTCTTGACGATATAATCGCAAATAAAAGTGTGGACGAAAAAATTTTAATAAAAAATATGTTTTTTTTGCAATTCTTGCATGATGAAAAATCATGAATACCTATAAGGTTTAGTTTAGTGACGAAGATGAGGAGCCGAAAAGATTACATAAGATGGCTACCTTTTCTGTAGAGGGTTAATTAACGTTATAAAAATATTAACTTTCTTCAATTATTATAAGATAGTAATTTTTCAATAAATGAAAAAATAATGAAAAACAAAACACCATCAATACTTAAATGTTTCCTTATTTTACTAGCATTTATATTTGTTTCAAGTTCTGACGGATTTTCAAAAGGCAGCAAAATAGAAAAAGATTTCAAAAAAGCGGGCAAGACCATGAAAAAGGGTTTTGGCAAAATAGGAAAGAGCGGAGCTGTAAATTTTTTAAAAGAAATAAAAAAAGTTATTAAGTGCATACCCAAATTCACAAAAACAATTCCCCATTTAATGCAGCACCCTAATGATAGGCAAGCATTTAATAGCATTGAAAAATGTATGAACGACGTAAAAAAAATGTCTAGCGATTGCGATAAACCCGATATGCTTGCGCTTGGGGCAGTGCCTGATATAGGCGGTGAAATTTGCATGGGGTGCAATCAAGTAAATAAATATAATATGGAGTTAAAATTTCTTGAAAGTGAAATGCAAAAAGCACAAAATATTGCGAGCAACCCAATGGGTGCGGCAAATAGCATGGCGATGAGTCAAGCACAAAATGCGGAAAGTATGGCCGTAAATTCAGCCCAAAGACAGGTAAATAAAAGAACGAGATATAATAGGTAATACTAGAGTTCGTTCTGCTATTGAAATGTAAAGGAAAGCCGACGCACTTTTACATACGTCGGCAATAAGAAGTAAAGCTTAGAAGTTTTTATAGATCTTCTTCGTATTCTATATTAGCGAGAGTACGATCGACTGATGCTAGTCTATCTCTACCAATATTTTCTTCTTCTGAAGAATAAGATTCTTCAGCTTCTTCTGAATCTCTGACTGATATTAAACCTACAGGTTGATAACTAGAGGCAGCATGATCAGTAAAACTAGAGCCCACCATGCTTGCTGACATATTTGCTGTTTCTAGCCTTTGAACTTCCTGGCGAAGAGCGTTCATAAGCTCTAGCTTTACTGCGCTGGCTGGACTTTCAAAATTTGCTGTACCTGTACCTATACCTATCTGACTTTGCAAAACAGAAAGGGCTTCATCTGCGCCGTAGGTTAAGAGCGTAAGTGTACTTAGGAAACTATCCTCTGAAAGACCTATAGTACTTTCTTCACGGGCCAACTGAATAATTGACTTTTGAAAATAATTTAAGCTTAAAATCGTCGCAGTGTCTGTATCTGCATCACTTTCTGGCACAACAATTCCGTCTGAAGAAATACCCCAAGGAGAAGTTGCTGTTGAATCTCTTAAAGCGCCGCCTTCAGAGAAAAATAGAGCAGCTATTGATTGCTTGACCAAGTTTGCTTGTTCTGGATCAGTTACATTTTCGGAAGTAAACTCGATAGCACTTAAAGCTTCAAGACCAGCCGTGCTATCTTGGCTAAACACTCCAGAAGCACTTCTTAGCTGAGTAATAGTTGCGTCATCAGTTATGATTGAAAATAAACTTGTAAGACTAAGAGCAGCAGCTTCAGCTGACGTTAGTGGATAATCTATAGTGCTGGTCATACCCAATGTATTTACTTCAACTATACTAGTTTCCAAAAAATTTTGTGCTGCTGAGCTGGCATTAGCTAAATTATCGAAGTTAGTTTCTTCGTTAGCTTCTTCAAAAGCAGCGGCAGAAATCTTTACTGCAGATACTAACAGTAAACAAGCTAAACTCTTTATTAATTTCATATTTTAGGCTCCTAAGTAAATGAAATATTACACATAGCAAATAATTGCTTTATAAAGTCTGAATAAATAAATTTCAGAAAAAAACATATTTTTTTAGCATGTCTTATATGCAAAATAAGCATATTTAGTAAAATTTTACTAAAAATACTTATTCTGAAAATTTACTGAGAGCAACGCTTTTTATTGGAAATATCTGCGTAAACTTGCTTGATAAAATCACCCTTTTCACTTCTAAAGAAGAAATTAAAGCTAAGTTTTTTGTAGGAACAAAACGCTGGTTGAATACCCATTAACATTAGGTGTTTTCCGCCCTTTTGCAAAAAAATCGTGGCTCCTGGTGCAATTTCAATCTCTGGAATTTCAATCATTTCAAAATAATGTCTGTTGTTTTCATCAGTACGGGGCACATGATCATGCAATTCAATGCGATCAAAAACTTCTGGATCAACTTTAACTTTGTATAGATTCACAGCATATGAGTTGCCATTATAGATGCCAACATAGGCAGCACCGTTCTTTACACCGTTTAAAATTTTCAATTCTAGATGCTTAATTTGAATTTTGTCAGCAGCAAAAAGTGTAGGTATAATTATTAAAAAAAATATCCAACGCATAGCCATAATCGATTAAAATTCACTATACTGAGATTATGAGTTTTAGTTGGTAAGCGCAATGGTATTGCAGCTGGTCATTATTACAGGGCTTTCAGGGGCTGGAAGAACAACCGCATTAAAAGCGCTTGAAGATCAGTATTACCAAGTTATTGATAATTTGCCATTGCTAATGATACCAGCGCTTGTGGAGCATTTTGATAAACAGCCACCAACTAATAATTTGGTAGCTGTTGGGCTTGAACGTATTGATTTTACATCAAAACAAGCCTCAACCCTTTTAGAAAATTTACTTTCTAACCCAAAAATTAATTTACGCATTATTTATTTAGAGTGTGACGAAGAAACAATTTTGCGCCGTTACAATGAATCACGGCGTCCCCACCCTATTGCAGCCAAAAATTTAAAAGCGGCAGTTTCTTTGGAAAAGCAACAGCTTGCGCCCCTGCGCGCAATTGCAGAGATGCAGCTTGATACATCAGACCTAGATATTCGTCATTTAAGAAAGCTTTTACAGCACTATTTCGATGACAACAGAAAAGGTGAGCAAACGCTTAAAATTCAATTGCTTTCCTTTTCCTACAAGCAAGCCCTTCCTAAAATAGCGGACATGATTATCGATGTTAGATTCTTAAGCAATCCTTACTATGACACGCGCCTGCGCCCCCTTAACGGCAAAGACAAAGATGTGCAGCAATATATTAAGCAAGATACCAGGTGGATGATTGTAGAGCACCATTTCAAAGAATTTTTGATCAATGCTATTGATGGATACAAGGAACAAGGTAGGTTTTACCTAACAATTGCCTTTGGTTGTACAGGCGGACAACACCGTAGCGTTTTTATAACTGAATATTTTCATAACATTCTTAAAAAATTGCACTATGATTGTACGGTCGAACACCGAGACTTAAGGACAAATACTTTATGATTGGCATCCTGCTTCTTACTCATGGACCTTTGGGAAACGCTCTTTTAGAGACGCTTGAAACTATTATGGGAAAGCAAGAAGATATAATGTGCATTACCTGTAATCCGGGCGATGATCCCGAGGTTAAGAAAGAAGCAATTTACAAAGCAATAGATAAGCTTAATACTGGAAAAGGGGTTATTATTCTAACCGACATGTTTGGAGGAACCCCGTCAAATCTGGCTATGTCTGTTTTGGGCGTAAAGCCCATAGAAGTTATAGCGGGCGTAAATCTGCCAATGTTGATAAAGTTCGTTGAAAACAGGCGCCACACGGTTTTGCCAGAAGCGGCACAAAGGGCTTTTGAAGCTGGCCGAAAATATATCCAAATTGCCTCTACGCTTTTGTCACCTGCGCAAATAATGCAATCATGATAACCTATTCCTTTCAAGTTTTAATTCCCGAGGGATTGCATGCAAGGCCCTGCGCAAAACTTATTGAGATTTTAAAACCTTATGAGCCAGTAAGTTTCAGCTATAATAGCGTAACCATCAATATACTATCTATACTTGAGCTGCTACTGCTTAAAGTAGGATATGGCTGTTCTTTAGCAATTAATACCCTACAACCTTTGCCTGCTGGTGTTTTGGAAGACTTGAAGAAAGTCTTCGAGGGGTAGCCAGCTATTGCGGCTAAGGCATCTGCTTAGCGTAAATGGCGCAAGATTTTCCCCAAAGTTTCTGGAATTTCCGCCCTTGGCGCTACAATATCAATCATGCCATGGTCACGCAAATATTCTGCGCGTTGAAAACCTTCTGGTAAGGTTTGACGAATAGTTTCTTCGATAACTCTGGCGCCCGTAAACCCAATAATTGCACCTGGTTCTGCGATGCTTATATCACCAAGCATAGCAAATGACGCACTAACGCCCCCTGTTGTGGGGTCTGCAAGTAGAGTAAGGTAAGGAAGGCCAGCTTCTTTTACCATTTGTACGGCAATGGTTGTACGCGGCATCTGCATTAAGGACAAGATCCCTTCCTGCATGCGTGCTCCACCAGAAGCTGTAATTGCTAGCAGCGGACTACGACTTTTTACCGCGAGCTCAGCAGCACTAACCATGGCTTGCCCCGCATAAAGCCCCATTGACCCGCCCATAAAATCAAAATCAAAAATGCACACGACTAAGTTGTGTCCCTTAACCTGCCCAAACGCCACCAATACTGAATCTTCATGACCAGTTTTTTGACGGTATTCCTTCAATCTATCAGAATAACGCTTTGAATCTTTAAACTTCAGAGGATCATGAATAACGGAAGGAACATCTTGCAAGGTGTACATTCCATTATCAAATAGATTATGTAAACGTTCCTTGGCAGAAATGCGCATGTGATGCCCACAATGGTGACATACGCTTAGATTTGCCTTCAGGTCACGGTGAAAGAGCATGTGCTCACAACCAGAACATTTTGTCCAAAGGTTATCGGCAACATCTATTTTTTTGTTGATCAGAGCCTGAATTTTCGGCTTTACGAAGTTTGTTAACCAATTCATAAAAATTCCCTAATGAAAGAGGGGAAAAGATTTTTCTTTTCCCCATGCACCTAAATGCAGATTAGGCCACTATTCAGCAGTATCTGCGGCAGCTTTTTTCTTTGTTGCTGCTGCTTTCTTTTTTGGTTTTTCATCAGAAGCTATTTCAGCTTCTTCCTTAGCTGCAGTTTCTGATTTTTTAGATTTAGCCTTGCTTAAAGCTGTTCCTAAAATATCACCAAGGGTTGCGCCGCTATCAGATGAACCATAAGTTGATAAAGCTTCTTTTTCCTCATCCATTTCGCGCGCTTTAATTGACAAGCTTACTTTTCTGGATGATTTCTCAACAGCCAAAACTTTAGCGTCAATTTTTTCGCCTACTGCGAAGCGATCAACGCGTTGTTCACCACGATCACGTGCAATATCCACCTTCTTAATGTAGCCTGACAAACCATTAGCCAAAGTCACTTCCATGCCTCTGTCATCAATTGCTGAAACAGAACAAGTTACAATATCGCCCTTTTTAATTGAAGATAATGCATCAGCTAAAGGATCTCCGCTTACTTGTTTTACGCCAAGGCTTACACGTTCTTTCTCAGGATCAATATCAAGCACTTTCACCTTAACCATTTGGCCTTTTGTAAATTGCTTCAATGTTTCTTCAGTTGTTTCCTCCCAAGAAATATCATTGATGTGTACCATTCCATCAAGCTGCTCATTAATGCCTACGAACAAACCAAATTCTGTTACATTCTTAATTACGCCTTCGAAGATGCTTCCCAATGGATGATCTTCAACAAGCTTTTGCCATGGGTTTTCCATGCACTGTTTTAAGCCAAGGCTAATGCGACGCTTTGATAGATCAACAACCAAAACCACAACTTCAACTTCTTGACCAACGGTCAATATTTTTCCTGGGTGTAGATTCTTCTTAGTCCAGCTCATTTCAGTTACGTAAATCAATCCTTCAATCGCTGGTTGCAACTCAACAAATGCACCGTAGTCTGTGATGTTTGTCACTTTACCAACAACCTTTTGACCAGGCTTATATTGCAGGTCAATATTTTTCCATGGGTCAGAATCAAGTTGCTTCATGCCTAGTGAAATACGCTGCGTATCTTTATTGTAACGAATCACTTGAACATCAATAGTTTCACCAACTTTTAGAACTTCATTTGGATGGTTAATGCGGCGCCATGAAATATCGGTCACGTGCAGAAGTCCATCAACCCCACCAAGGTCAATAAAGGCACCGTAGTCTGTGATGTTTTTGACAACGCCGGCCACTACTTGACCTTCAGAAAGGTTTGCTACCAATTCGGTGCGCGCTTCTGCCCTTGATTCTTCTAATACAGAACGACGAGATACCACGATATTGCTGCGGCTCTTGTCCATTTTCAAAATTTTAAATGGCTGCACGATATTCATTAGAGGCGCTAAATCACGAATTGGCCGAATATCAACCTGGCTACCAGGTAAGAAGGCAATCACGCCATCTAAATCAACAGCAAAACCACCCTTTACCCGGCCGAATATTATACCATCGATATGCGCGCCGGTAACTAGCGCGTCTTCTAGCAAGTTCCAAGAAGCTTCACGGCGCGCTTTTTCAACGCTTAGCATTGCTTCGCCGTGGCGATCTTCCAAACGCTCAACATACACTTCAATGCGGTCACCGACCTTTGCTTCGTGCATACCGGCGCGGCCAGTGATTTCTTTTAAAGGAACACGACCTTCCGATTTCATGCCAATATCAATAGTTGCCATGTCGTTATAGATACTAATAATGGTGCCTTTAACGACCTTACCTTCGAAGGTGCGGCTGTCTTGCATGAATTCATTTAAAAGATCTGAAAAATTCTCTTTTTGGGCTTGCATAATAAAAATGTCCTGAAGTGTGGCTCGTGAAATATAAAAAATTGAGCCGGCTAGAAGTTATAACTGACAGGATTATGCCACAGGGTTACTTTGGATGCAAAGGGATTTTTGAGGGGGCTTTTGGGGGGATTTGCTTGAGGCGAAAATAAAAAAGGATTGCCGGAGAGCAATCCTTTGATTAGGAAGACTTTACTAATTCATACCTCTTACCAATTTCCAGCCAAGCTCGTCCTTAACTGCACGCTTAGTCCCTGCTGTTAAATTGTTTCCCACATTAGACTGAATATCAGCTGGTAAAATAGTATTATCATCGTCTCCAGGCACCATATCGTCAATAAGACGCTCAACAGCGGTTTTTATCCTTAGCAAAAAAGTCAGATAAAATGCGCCTATTTCAGATAAATTTTTCGGCAAGGGAATATCGTCACAGTTTAGCCTACTAATTCTATCCTGCAAGCTCTGCAGAAAATCCTTTTTAGTAATAGTCTTATTAGCAGCACCAAATGCATAATACACAGGGCTTCTACTATACTCAATCAAGAAAACACTATCTACATTTCCAGGCTGAATCTTCTCTACTCTTGTAAGAATATCTGCTAGCACCTTTCCTTTTATAGCGGCCCAAAATGCATGAAAATCATTACTCTCTAATGCACTTTTGTATGCAGAAACTATATTAGCATCCTTAAAAACTGCATGAAGGGTTTGATCAAGATCGCCACTAGCGCTGCCATTGCTTGGACTAGATGATGGCGATGCATCCCTGGTTACATCTACAGTAGAAATTTCTTCAAATTCCTTACTAAGATTTCTCCTTGATCCCGAGAGGTCAAGCAAAGGATCTGAAGCACTCGTTACAGAAGCTGATCTTGATGTAACTTTTTCAAGCTGCCGCTTCCATTTTGTTGCGGCCAATCTTGCTTGTACAAGCTTCATAGTAGCAAATTCAGGATCAATCACCCCATCAGAAGTACTAGTGCCCATTGCTTGATTAAATAATTTTTTATAATTTGACCCAGTAAGCTTAACTTGTATAAGGGGCATCTTATCAAATTCAGAATCAATCGGTGTTGAATGCAAATTATCTCCATTTATGCTTTTTGCTGGAGTTTCATACGTGCCACTAGCTAAACTTGCACATAAATTTTCATTTGCAAGAATCAATAACAGGGCCAACTGAGTAAAAAAAGCATTTTTCATATATTTCCGTACTTTTAAGATATGTTCATTGTAGCCCATAAAAGATTAAAGAATCATTAAGCAGCTATTTTCTAGCTAGGCTCGACAAGTGAAGGAATAGCGCTGTCATGAGATTTTTTAGCAACAATATCAATCACATCAATAGGGGACGATAACACAGAATTGTCAGAAGTTAGGCCTTGTGCTGCTTCAATCGCCAAAAGTCGTTCATATTCTTTCTTCCACTGAGAACCAGCTAGCCGCAATTGCCCCAAATTACTTGGAAGCACCACTGACAGATTGGAAGAAAGAGAAACACCTGTTGATGAGGAAAGGCCTTGAGCCTTTTTAATATATTCCTCTGCTAATTGCTTTGCAGGCCCAAGCTTGAGAGGCATAAATTGTGTGTCCATAGCTTTCAAAACACTCGTCACACTAAAAACAAGCACAATGAGATAGTGGTATTTAAAATATTTTTGCATTTTAGCTCAGTTATATTTTGTCTTTCACCCATATCCTAAGTCTAAAAAGTTAATTTTTAATGAATGAAATTTCATCACCGTGGGCAAAAAAAAATCTCCCTCTCACGAATTGAAAGGGAGAAAGCAATGAAAAATTTTTAGTACTCTAGCGCGGCCAATACATTTGCTAAAAAGGCACCACGTGTTTCAGCTTGGTGAGCAAGAACAACAGCACCACCAGCATCCAATATAGCATCACCATCGTTAGCAGCATATTGATTGATTTCAAGAGTTACTGCAGCTACAACATCGGTTTGGATGTCTTCTATAAAGGCTTTTATAGTTCCATAGTTACCGTTTGCTGGTCCAGCTTTAGCAGCTACAACTACGCCATTTATTGCAGCAGCAATATCTTGCTTAACTTGAAGGCGAGTTTTAGCTCGGTGAGCAGCAACAACAGCACCACCAGCATCCAATATAGCATCACCATCGTTAGCAGCATATCCATCAACTACAGCCTCGGCATTTGCGATAAAAACGTTTTTTACTAGATCTATTGCAGCAAGCACATCAACATTTCCTGCAGCTTTGTTTACGGCAGTAAAAAATGTATCCATATCAGTGCCACCTAGATGAGCATGGTGAGGTTGCGCAGGCACAACTGCAGCTAGTTGGGTTTTATACTGAGTACCACGAACTTGTGCTTGAACACGGTTTAACGGCGTAAACTCAGCATCAATAGCACATAAAGAACTAGCGGTAGCCACAATGGCAACAGCACTCAATAAATTTGTTAATTTCATAAATTTTCTCCAAATTTTTGTTAAAAGCTTAAAACAAGAAGTAAGTAAATATACTTACTCGACTAGCCCCATAATTTCTAATAGCAGGAGCATGTCACTAGGGTTATCTATATACTATTTTTTAAAAAAAAGCAAGTGCTATTTTAACATGAAAAAACCGTCATTCTTCTAATGACGGTTTTTAATTGCTTTACAATTTTGCTCTTAGAAAGAATACACCATACCAACATTAAAGCTATGCACTTTAGGTTGATGCTTTAAAGTAACAATATCTGTTCTACCTGCAACGTTCGCATTTTCAGAAGAAACTGCAAATTTTTTGCTTTTGTACAGTGCATACTTGTATTCTGTCCTGATGCTTAAATTTTTTGTTAATGAAAAACGCATACCAAGACCAGGGGCGAACGCTATGCTTGTATAATTTTTATTAATTTTTCCTGCAATTTGAACAGGGGGTGTGTCCTCAAATTTTACTTTAAATTTTCTTCCTTCTACTCCTAAAATCGCATACGCTACACAATTTTCAGACGGAAGAAAACCCAAGTGGATAGAAGTTCCATAAGCACCTGTTGTCTGGCTACTCAAACTCTTTTCATCTGCACCGAAATTTGGGGCTTGCTTACTCTTCATACTATCAAATTGATAAAAAATTTCTCCTGCTGTCCAAAAACCGCTAAATTTCATTCCATACCCACCAAACACCATTAACGACGGGGAGGTTTTGGAAAGACTAAAATTACCTTGGTTTTGAATCTGCTGATTCCCTCTAGCGCCAGTATCATCTGTATGCGTAAAGCCGTTCTTCCCGCCAAGCACTGAAATTCCAGCAGCAACACCTGCGTATGCACCTGAAGAGATTTTCGGAGCAGCTGATAGTTGAGCAGCATTAACAAGAGCGGCTGCGCTTAGTGATAATAAAACTTTAGTTTTCATCGGGATTCCTTAAATAAAAAATACATTCTTTGTGAGAAAGGTAGCTGAAATGGGGAGGAAGGTCAAATAGTTAGAGACCGGGCGGAATAGCGGTGAATGCACTGTGGTAAAATTGCGACAACCCAGCTTAAGAGGAAAAGGAACTTAAAAAGGAACTTAAAAAGGAACTTAGACAAATGCTGCGGCATTTAATTTATCCGGTGAAAGCAACACAGTTGCAAGCATTATACAGAACAATATTTTACAGTTACTAAACATAAATAACAGCTAACACAAAGTATTCTTAATTATATCTAA
>JACCDN010040866.1_pt1 | contig 57558 bp, 44 predicted proteins | sample 7441691 | NCBI WGS metagenome assembly JACCDN01 (sample SAMN15323439, study PRJNA562643) | freshwater metagenome | isolation source: river surface water | place: USA:Blue River Watershed | collected 2017-08-16 | reverse complement strand
GCGCCTTTTTGTGCGCAGTAATACTCCCATGTTCTGTCACAGGCGCCATACTCAATATCGGTGGTTAAAATTTGATCACCGGGTTGTAACGGAAAATTTTTTGCCACCATGTTAACGGCAAATGATGGATTGGTTACAAACACCAAATCATCTTTGTCTGCTACACCAATGTATTTTGCTAAGGCCTCTCTGGATGTTTGCAAATAGCCAGGTCCGTCAAATACAATGTACTGAACGGGCTCTGCCTCTAATACCCTTTGCCACTTTTGATAGGCATCAAAAATAGGCGCAGGTGTTGCACCAAAAGATCCGAAGTTTAAAAAAGTAATATCCTTTCTTAATAAAAATAAATCCGCAATATTTTCCATAATTAAATTATACGCCTAAGCTCCAACCATCACGGTAGTTGCGTTTTACAAACTGATTGGCTTCATCAAAATTGGTAATTTTCATATTTGGACCATCCCATAATAATTTAATACTACGGCCTGGGTAATTGATATTTCCTTTTGAATCTTTTGCTTGTAAATCGTAACTTCTAATAGCAAGGTTTCCCATCAAAACACTTTCTGTTAATGGACCCGCAATGTCAAAATGCGAACTCAGGTTTTTAGCTTCAGGACTGTTATAGCCAGCAATAGATGCTTCTACCCATGCAGCGTAGTGACCTGCTTCTCCATTTTTTACACGCGCTACTGTTTCAGGAACAATGGTTGTTTTAGATAAGTGTGTAGGTAATAATTGAGGCATTACACCATAAGTACCACACATCATTTTTCCTTTGGTACCAATAAAAATTACACCGTTTTCACCATCTCCACCCATTCTTTCGTTAGGGCCTAATTCTTCTGGACGTTCTGGTTGAATACCACCATCCATCCAATGCAGGGTAACATTTGGTTTACCCGGCTGTCCTTTGAATTGAAGTGTAATATGCGAAGCGATTGGAGCACTTTCTGGGGTGTACGCTTTGTTCCAGTTTCTTACATATGGCGTTGCAACGCTACACTGTGCCGAAAGTGGATAGCCTAAGCCCATTACTGCAAAAGCAGGGGCCATAATATGACAAGCCATATCACCTAGGGCGCCGGTACCGTAATCCCACCAGCCTCTCCAGTTAAATGGCAATAATCCATCGATATAATCTTTTTTAGGGGCTGTACCAAGCCACAGGTCCCAATTAAGACCAGCTGGGATAGGTGAACTGCTCGTAGGCCAAGAGATGCCTTGCGGCCAAACTGGGCGGTCTGTGTAGCAGTAAATGGTATGCACGTCACCAATCACACCTGCGTTGTACCAGTCTTGTAATTTGCGAACGCCATCGCCAGAAGCACCTTGGTTACCCATTTGCGTTACTACTTTATGTTTACGTGCAGCTTCTGTAAGCATACGCGCTTCATAAATATCGTGTGTTAATGGTTTTTGAACATATACGTGTTTGCCTAATTGTACGGCAGCCATCGCAGCTACTGCGTGTGTATGGTCGGGCGTAGACACAGACACGGCGTCAATTCTACCTTTTTCTTTGTCTAGCATCTCTCTAAAATCTTCGTAGACATTGGCCTTTGTATACCTAGCTCTGCTCTTTGCAGTTTGTCTGCTATCAACGTCTGCAAGTGCTACGATATCTGCTTTTCCAGACATAAAGAAATTGTACAAATCACTTTCACCTTTACCGCCAGCACCAATACCTGCAATTTGCAATTTATCACTAGGTGCTGTAAAGCCACGTCCTAGCACATTTCGAGGAACAATATAAAATCCTGCTGCAGCAAGTAATCCGTTTCTTAAAAAAGAACGTCTAGAGTCTTGATTGGCATCTTGATTGTTTGTTTCTGTTGCCGCAACTTCTTTTGAAGCCGCTAACAATTTTTTCTTGGTCTGTTTTTTCATAGGAATTAGAATCGTTGAAGTAGGCATGACCCTACAAGTTTTTTGAGATGGTTAAATTATTAAAAAATGGTGAAACGCTAAAATTATATTTAGGGCTAGAACAAATAGGATAAGAGTATCGTTATTATGGTATAAATTGCTTCAATATTAACCAGTTTTATATGAACCAACAGTTACAAGCGCTCAGACAATATTTTATGTCGGGTGCCACCCAGTCTTATGCGTTTAGGCTTGCACAGCTCGAGGCTTTAAAAAAAGGGGTGTTGGACCATGAAAAAGAATTAGCACAGGCGCTACACACCGATTTAAAAAAATCGGAAGAAGAAGCCTGGGCCACCGAAGTAGGTTTTTTCTTAAATGAATTAAACTATACCATCAAGCACCTTAAAAGTTGGATGCAGCCTACCAGTGTGCCTACCAATTTATTAAATCAACCTTCTAGTTGTTATACCGTTCCAGAACCACTGGGTGTTGTGTGTATTATTGCACCATGGAACTATCCGTTCCAACTTTTATTTACACCACTGATTGGCGCGATTGCCGCAGGCAATTGCGCGGTATTAAAGCCCAGTGAATTTGCAGGGGCTACTGCTGATATCATGGGTAAAATGATTAAGGAGTTATTTCCTGAAAACTACATGCTTTATTTAGAGGGTGATGGCGCAGAAGTATTACCGCCACTCTTTGAAAATTTTAGATTCGATCATATTTTTTATACCGGTAGTACATTTGTAGGTAAAATTATTTACAAACAAGCTGCCGAAAAATTAGTACCGGTTACTTTAGAACTAGGTGGTAAAAGCCCTGCGGTACTTACATCTGACGCCAATGTGCGCGTGGCTGCAAGACGTATTGCTAATTCTAAATTTTCTAATTGTGGTCAAATGTGCGTGGCGCCAGATTATGTGCTCGTACCTACTGCATTAAAAGATAGTTTGATTGAAGAACTTATTATAGCTACTAAAAAGTTTTATGGTGAAGATCCAGAAAACACAGATGGCTACGGAAAAATCATCAATGAAAAACAGTGGCAGCGTTTAGTAAGTTATTTGCAAGATGGCAAAGTGGTGCATGGCGGAAAATCAAATGCCGCTTCTTTATTTATTGAACCTACTATTTTAACGGACGTTTCAGTGGATAGTAAAATTATGCAGGACGAAATTTTTGGTCCAATACTTCCGATACTTACCTACGATACCAATGAGGAAGCGCTTGCAATTATTAACCGCCATCCAAATCCATTGGCATTTTATGTGTTTACTAACAATAGTGCAGCAGAGCAGTATTGGTTAACGAATGTTCCATCGGGTGGCGCTTGTGTAAACAATACCAGTTGGCACTTAACCAACCACGCATTACCCTTTGGTGGCAGGGGTTTTAGCGGTATGGGTGGATACCATGGCAAGTTAAGTTTTGATACTTTTTCGCATATTAAATCTGTCATGAAAACGCCAACTTGGATTGATCCAGATCTTAAATATCCGCCGTATAAAGGCAAGGGCTGGTTGTTAAAAAAACTAATAGGATAATGCGTACGCTTTTACAAAATAAAAAATCCATGATGATAAAATTTGCGATTGTTTTCGGTGTTATTGTTGGCTCTGTTTTACTCATGAAAAAGAAAGACATGAGTTATAGACAATCCATTTTAAAAACCATGTATCCGGTAATTATGTTTCCGGGTAAATTAATGGGTGCTAAAAATGCCAGTAAGCTAAATACAGATAACAAGCAACCGCAAAAAGATTTTTATGCATTGCAAGCTGTTTTGAATAATGGCGATACGCTTTCTTTTGAATCTTTTAGAGGTAAAAAAGTATTACTCGTAAACACAGCTTCCGATTGTGGTTACACTGGGCAGTACAAGGAGCTAGAAGCACTCTATCAGCAGTATAAAAATAATTTGATCGTGGTTGGTTTTCCGGCCAACGATTTTAAAGAGCAAGAAAAAAAATCCGACGCCGATATTGCCAGTTTTTGCAAAGTAAATTATGGCGTTACTTTTTTACTCATGCGTAAAGGCTCTGTGGTAAAGGGTTCCGAGCAGCAAAGCGTATACCAGTGGCTAACAAATGCAGGTGCCAATGGTTGGTGTAATCAGGCCCCTGTCTGGAATTTTTGTAAATATGTAGTGAGTGAAGATGGTGTGTTACAGGCTTATTTTCCGCAAACCGTTTCACCACTTGATGAAGCAGTTGTTTCGCAAATACAATAAAATATTACAACGGACAGTTTTCGTGGTAGTTTATTAATTCAATAGGAGACCTTTCTACAATAAAGTCTTTGTATACCTGTCCTATTTCTTCAAGTACTTCTTGAACACCCTCGCTTTCTTTAATTGTAACGAGTTTATTTCTATAATCCTTAATGCCCGGTAAACCTTTTAAATAATTCGCGTAATGTCTTCTCATTTCATTGATGCCCACTACAGGTCCTTTCCATGCCACCGACTGTATTAAGTGTTGTTTGCAAACCGCTACACGCTCGGCTACCGTTGGCGCTGCCATGATTTCGCCGGTTTTAATATAATGCTTGATTTCTCTAAAAATCCATGGATATCCAATAGCGGCTCTACCAATCATGACGCCATCTACGCCATATTTATTTTTATAAGCCACTGCTTTTTGTGGGCTATCAATATCTCCGTTTCCAAAAATAGGAATATGAATGCGTGGGTTGTTTTTCACTTTGGCAATTAAGGTCCAGTCGGCTTCGCCCTTGTACATTTGTGCGCGGGTACGTCCGTGAATACTGAGTGCTTTAATGCCCACGTCTTGTAGGCGCTCCGCTACTTCTTCAATATTTTTACTGTCTTCATCCCAACCCAGTCTTGTTTTAACCGTAACGGGTAATTTAGTAGCTTTTACAACCGCAGATGTTAAGCGTACCATTAAGTCAAGGTCTTTTAAAACACCAGCGCCCGCGCCTTTACCGGCTACTTTTTTTACAGGGCAACCAAAATTGATATCTAGTAAATCGGGGTTGGTTACGTCTACAATTTTTGCAGCAAGTGCCAAACTGTCTTCATCACCTCCAAATATTTGAATACCCACGGGTCTTTCGTAATCAAAAATATCTAGCTTTTTACGGCTTTTAATAGCGTCTCTAATCAGGCCTTCGCTGCTAATAAATTCGGTGTACATTAAATCTGCTCCGTTTTCTTTACACACCACTCTAAAGGGAGGGTCACTCACATCTTCCATGGGTGCCAGTAAAAGCGGAAAATCGGGCAGTTCTATTGTATCTATTTTTACCATCTGTTTATTTATTTGTCCGCTCTTTGCTACAAACACTTCAAGTGCTATCTTAGTTCTATAATCAGCTGCAGCGGGCGCACAAATTTACAAGCTTATTTTTCAACTCATGAAACAAACCTATAGTTATCCGGTTCAATTTGTTTTTTTAATGGGCCTTTTAGGGGTATTTATGATTGTTGGTACCTTTTTGTTGTCTATTGTGGGCAGTCAATTGCTTGACTGTAAGTTGCTCGAAGTGCCAGCGCTACTTAATTTACCAGCCAATGCGGGACTTTCCAAAATCCTCAATTTGGGTGCTTCATTTATTGCTTTTCTATTTCCTGCTATCATTTTTACGCGTATTAATAAAATGGATGGAAAAACTACTACTGAGGCCCTTGGTTTTTCACGGATTGCTGGTCCCAAATTAGTATTGTATACGGTGTTTATTTCTTTTGGTGGTATTTTAATCAGTGGTGCACTTGCAGAAATTAACCAGCATATTTATTTGCCTGCAAAATTATTAGAACAAGCAAAAGCATTGGAGCAAACCTATAAAACACTCATGCTCAATATGGCACGCATGGATAGTGTGCTAGATTATGTTACGGCACTATTTGTAATGGCGTTAGCGCCCGCTATTTTTGAAGAAATATTGTTTAGATCTACCATGCAGCCGCTATTTATTGGATGGACAAAAAATGTTTGGGTAGGAATTATCATAACGAGTGTTTTGTTTAGTGCGATACATTTTTCATTTTTTGGTTTTTTATCTAGGGCAGCACTTGGTATTGTACTCGGCTTACTTTTTTATCATACTAAAAATATTTGGCTTAGTATATTAATGCATTTTTTAAACAACGGACTTATTGTAACGCAGCTTTATATAGTTACATTACAAGGCAAATCACTTGAAAAAGCCATGGATGAAAACTACTTTTCCATTTTATCCGGGCTTAATGGGCTCATGATACTTTGGTTTACATTTAATGCGCTTAAAAAGTATAGTGCTACATTGGTTAAACCATTGTAACTTTACAATTGTAGTTGGTCTCATTTACTGAATCATTTATTATGTCTTGGGAAAAAATATTTAGCACACGTGTTTTTGCAGAAGCTTCAATTATTGAGGGCTTACTTGCTGATAATGATGTGCCTGTTCAACTTTTAAATAAACAAGACAGTAGTTATCCCATGTTTGGTGACATTCAACTTTATGTACCTCATGACATGGTATTATTTGCGCGCGAACTTATTGATCAACAGTCCGAACATTTAGACTTTACCGTATAATATTTGTATGGCATTTGATATTCAAACTTTTAAAATAAGGGCATTATCGGCTATCGTTTTTGTAGTGGTGATGCTCGGTGCTATCTTTTACAGCATTAATAGTTTTATTATACTTTTTTTAATTGTGCATACAGGTTGCTTGATTGAATACACTAAGCTCACAAAAAACACCCCAACCATTCATACTAAAACTGCTCACGTATTATATAGCTTCTTGGGACTTGCGTATATGACCATTAGCTTTTTTGCTATTACGCATCTAGCATCTGCACATTGGGCCTCAGTATTAGGTACCACAGCGTATTATGTATTACCCATGCTTGTGATCGTAAGCATTTGGATCAATGATACCATGGCCTATGTTGTTGGTTCATTCATTGGCAAAACGCCCCTTTCTGTGGTGTCTCCTAAAAAAACATGGGAGGGAACCATTGGCGGCGCTTTACTTGCGGTAGTGGCAGTGGTATTATTAGGAAGAGAGCTCACAAATCTTTCTTATCAAACACTTGTTATTGTGAGTGCAACGGCTGCTATAACCGGCACTATTGGTGATTTGATAGAAAGTAAATTTAAAAGAATGGCCGGTGTAAAGGATAGTGGCAATATTTTACCAGGGCATGGTGGTTTTTTTGATCGGTTCGATTCATTGTTATTAGCAGGCCCAAGTGTTTGGCTGATGCTAACACTTTTTACGCAATAGAATTTACTATACATTTGCACCACAAATTAGCATTATGACAATTCACCGCGAAGGTTACCGTACCATAGGAATCACTGCCTTAATTTTTGGAGTGATTAATTTAATTTCAATTTCTTATCTCGGAACCTGTTGCCCAAGAGTTGCTGGAGCTATTTTTGGTCTAACACTTTTCTTCTTTTTATTTATTATTTCTTTTTTTAGAATTCCGAATAGAACCTTAACCATCAATGACAATCAAATTATATGTCCTGCCGATGGTAAAGTAGTAGTAATCGAAGAAATTACAGACGAAGAATATTTTAAGGATAAACGTATTCAGGTAAGTGTGTTTATGAGTCCGGCCAATGTACACGTGAATAGAAATCCAATGAGCGGTAAAGTGGTGTATAACCAGTACCACAAAGGAAAGTACTTGGTAGCATGGCATCCAAAATCTTCTACCGAAAATGAAAGATGGAGTGTTGCTGTCGAAAACAACCATGGTACTATTTTATACAAACAAATTGCGGGGGCACTTGCTAAGCGTATTTGTAATTATACAAGTGTTGGTCAAGAAGTAAAGCAAACCGACGAATACGGCTTTATTAAATTTGGTAGCCGCGTAGATATTTTATTACCAGTTGGTACTAAAATTAATGTAGCACTCAATGAAGTGGTAAAGGGTGGTGTTACCGTACTTGCTACTTGGGCTTAATACTAGATTCCCAACTATAAATCGCCTAACTGAGGCCTTAATACAATATCTTCTACAACGGCTGTGATAGATAAGGAGGCTGCTGCTACAATCATGGTAGCAACATCACTCGCTTCCATAATTCTTTTAGGATCTACACCCGACCCGTCCCAACTAGCCGTATAAACAGCGCCCGGATATACGCCGGTAACTTTAATGCCATGCGGCTTTAATTCTTCGCGTAAATTTTTTGTGAATCCAGCTAGTGCAAATTTGCTAATGCTATAACTACCGCCATTGGCATATGCGTTAAGCGAAGCAATCGAACAAATATTAAAAATGTGTCCGGTTTTAGCGGCCATCATGGGCGTAAGTAAAGCTCTTGTTAGATGATAAGCGCTATACAAATTGCTTTCAATCATAGTTGCTAGTGTACCAGGCGCTTCGTTGTAAATGCTGCCGGGTACAAAATGCCCCGCATTGTTTACGATAATATCTGGTGTTCCTTTTTCTAAACACCAGGTTGCAAAAGCAAGTACATCTGCTTCGTTGGACATATCGGTGGGCCTAGCTTTAATGCTAGCATCCGGATAGGCAGTTTGTAATTCAGAAACCGTATTGTATAAGGCTGCCTCACCTCTACTACATAGTAAAAGGGTATATCCTTTTTTTGCAAATTCGGTAGCTACTGCTTTTCCGATACCTTTTGATGCGCCTGTAATTACAACTATCATACTGCGAAGTAACATATTTTTTGTGTAAAACTAGTTTAACTTTGAGTCATGAAATACCAACACCTTTTCTTTGACCTCGATCATACTATTTGGGATTTTGAAACCAATGCCAAAGAAAGCCTGCAAGATTTATATACTTCGCACAACTTAGCAGGTAGGGGTGTTGATAGTTTTGATCATTTTTTTGATCATTACAGCGCGCACAACCACCGTTTATGGGACAGATATACCAAGGGTTTTATTAAGCAAGAAGAATTAAAGTGGAAACGCATGTGGTTGGCACTTTTAGAATATAAAATAGCCGACGAAAAATTATCAAGGCAAATGTCACTTGATTTTTTAGAAGTATTACCTACTAAAAAAGCCTTGTTTGATGGCGCTACCGAGTTACTCACTTATTTGCAAGGGAAAAGCTATCAGATGCACTTAGTAACCAATGGGTTTGAAAATGTGCAGCACCAAAAAATTAAGCATGCTGGTATTGCACCCTATTTTGGCGCCGTTATTACTTCCGAAGCAAGTAATAGTTTAAAGCCCAACAAAGAAATTTTTGATTACGCTTTTGCAAAAACAGGCGCTACTGCCAGTAATAGTATTATGATTGGCGATAACCAAGACGCCGATATTAAAGGCGGCATCAACGCTGGCATGGATACTATTTTTGTAAATCATATAGGTGCAACGCCGCATGTAAAAGCAACACACGAAGTTTTTGATTTACCATCAATCGCCAAATTATTATAAGTAGTTCGTGAAAATAAAAAAGCCGCTTATAGGAAAGCGACTTTTTTGAAAACGTTTGTTTATAAATACGAATTTATAAAGTTGCAGTTTTTGGATCTTTCTTGCATTTTTTGCAATCTTTCTTGCAGTCTTTACCACAAGCTTTCTTTTCTTCTTTTTTGCATTTAGTGCAATCTTTTTTACCATCACAAGCAAAAACAGCACCTGTAGTTAGTAAAGCTGCAACAGCAAGCATCATTATTTTTTTCATAAAAAGTGTTTTAGTGTTTTAGGTTTATACTATAAAGTTATACAATATTGTAGATTTTAGCCCGTTTTTCTGTTAAAAAACTACCATTTTTCGTCTTCTGGAATGGTAGAGGGGTCCATTTTGTACTTTTCCCGAGAAGCCTTTGCTGCGGCAATTTTTTCTACAATAAGCGTGGCAATAATATTGGCAGCATCGATGCCCTTATTTTCAGCTAATAATTGACTCAGTTTTTTCTCACTCACGTCCAGGCGGTAAAGCACGAGCAGCAGCTTTTTAAAGTCTTGGGTGATCCATTCGTTAATTAATTGAATTAACGCAGCGCGGTCAAGTTTTTCGATGGTTTCGAGGCTTAATTCCATACTATTAAATTACACATACTTTTCTATGACACCTAGTCCAAAAAGGGCAAAGTCATATTTTACGGGATCTTTTGGATCCAGTGTTTTGAGGTACTGGGTAAGTTCAAGTCCTGCTTGCCAATCTATGTTGGTGCGGTCTAGTAACTGAAATCTTTTGGCAACCCGGGCAACATGAAGATCAATAGGACAAATAAGTTCGCTGGGTTTAATCTGGTTCCAAATGCCAAAATCAACACCTTTATTGTCTTTACGAACCATCCACCTTAGGTACATGTTAAGGCGTTTACAAGTAGAGCCTTTGATGGGTGTAGCAATATGCTTTTTGGTGCGGGGAGGGGCGTCAGGTAGTGAAAAAAAATACTGATGAAAATGGTGAAGCCTAGCTGTTGGATCTTTATCGGGACTTAATACAAACGCAGTTTCTAAACTCTCGTGTGCATTATAATGCGTTTTTAAAAATTCGATAAAATAAAGTAGATCGGTGGTATTAAATGTGCGGTGCTTAAACGCTAGTAGTTTTTTAAGGTCAGACTGCTCATGCCCTATACAAAATTGATGTGGCGCATTATCCATTAGCTGCATCAGCTCTTTGGACTTTTGTATAATGGTAGTTCTATTGCCCCATGCAAATATGCTTGAAAAAAAACCGGCAATTTCAATGTCTTGTTTTTTTGAAAACAAATGCGGTATACAAATAGGATCGTCTTTAATAAAACTTACCTGATTGTATACCGCAACCTTGCTATCAAAAAATGTTTTAAGAGATGGTATGTTGGATTTATCTCCAGCCATCGCCATCTAATATATTACCAATGCCACCAAGTACACTACCTTCCTCTCTTCTAGAGGTTGTAGCATATTGTAAAATGCGGCCAGCTAAACGGCTAATCGGAAGGGTTTGAATCCAAACGGTACCAGGACCTCTGAGGGTTGCAAAAAATAAACCTTCACCTCCAAAAATGCTGTTTTTGATGCCACCGATAAATTCAATATTATATTGAACACCAGCAGTAAAACCTACAATACAGCCGGTATCAATTTTTAATAAATCACCTTCCTGTAATTGTTTTTGTACCACATGACCGCAGGCGTGTAAAAATGCCATGCCATCACCTTCTAATTTTTCCATAATAAAGCCTTCACCGCCAAATAAGCCAGTGCCTAATTTGCGCTGAAATTCGATACCCACACTAACGCCTTTTGCAGCGCATAAAAATGCGTCTTTCTGACAAATAATTTTGTTTTGGTATCTCGATAAATCAAGTGGAATAATTTTACCTGGATAGGGTGATGCAAAACTTACCGTTTTAATACCACCAGAGGTATTGGTAAACGCTGTCATAAATAGGTTTTCACCTACCAATAAACGTTTTCCAGCATTCATCAGTTTACCTAAAAAGCTAGATTGTTGATTGCTACCGTCACCAAATAGTGTTTCCATTTGAACACCATCTTCCATCATCATAAAAGCACCTGGTTCGGCAATCGCAGATTCGTTCGGGTCTAATTCAACCTCCACGTACTGCATTTCTTCTCCATAGATTTTGTAATCGATTTCGTGATTTTGTATCATAACATTTTAGTTTAAAACCAGCTACCTACAAAGGTTTCGCCAGCGTTTTGTAATTTGTTTTTTCTTGCTTTCACTTTTATCTTATGCTTGATCATTACAGCCACCATTAAAAATAAGAAGATAAATGTAAATGGAGGAATACCTAAAAAGCTAATCCAAGTTCCACCAAACATTTTACGCATCGGTCTGCGCAGGCGCTCTGCAATTAAATACATACTTGGAACAATGATGAGTGTCATGAAAAACGCAAACGCTAGTCCAAATATAATAGTCCAGCTAAGTGGTTTCCAAAACGCAACACTATCGCCACCTAAAAAGATATGCGGGTTTAATTCCGAAAATAAAGTGATAAAGTTGATATTAAAACCAATAGCAATTGGAATAAAACCAAGTATCGCAGCTACTGCAGTTAAGAGTACTGGAATAATCCTGGTTTTACCTGCCTGAATAATCGCGTCTCTGGTTTTCATACCCCTGCTTCTTAATTCGTCGGCAAATTCAATTACGAGGATACCGTTTTTAACAACGATACCAGCAAGACCCACTATACCAAGTCCTGTCATAAGGCCTGATACTTCCATGCCAGTTATTGCAAAACCTAAAAACACACCAATCACACTAAATAAGATTTCACTTAAAATAATTACTGATTTACTTACCGAATTAAATTGTAGTACAAGGGTAAATAAAATAAGCATGAGTGCAATTAATAATGCTTTTCCTAAAAAGGCAACGGTTTCGGCTTGTTGCTCACCTTCACCAGTTTGCTTAATGGTTACAGCGTCTGTTACGCCTTTAAAATCGGCAATATGTTTGGCAATTACTTGGTTAACTGCAGTGGCATTGTAACCCTCTGTAGTTAAAACATTGGAGCGAAGTGTAATTAAACGCTTTTGGTTTTTACGTTTAACACTTCCTAAGGTGCTTGTAGGATCTACTTTTACAAGTGCACTGATCGGAATGTTTTTAACAGCACCGCCAGAAGCCATGTCTCTAAAGGAGATACGCATATTTAATAAATCCGTTAGGCTCTTACGCTGGATGGCGTTATTGCGTAACTGAATCTTATATTCTTCTTTACCTTCTTTGATTTTTGAAATTTCTTTACCAAAAAGTGCCGTTCTAATTTGCATGCCAATTTGAGCAGTAGAAACACCTTCAATTAATGCTCGTTCTCTATCGATGCTTAAAGTGATTTCTGGATTTTTTAAATCCACATCCATTTTAAGTTCTTCTACACCTGGAACGCGAATAGAATCTAGATAGTTTTTAAGTGAAGAAGCCGTTTTAATCATGGCATCAAAATCTTCGCTAGCAATTTCAATATTGATGGGAGGATCAGTTGGTGGTCCACCACTTTCTTGGTTCACACTTATTTCTGTTCCAGGGATACCTTGTACCGCTTGCCTTACTTGCTCTAAGTAAGGAGCCGTACTTTTTCCATGTCTTTTTTCATATTCTACAAATGAAACCTGTATACGTCCTAGTTCACTTCTTGTAGTACGGTCACCGCTGGTAGGGTCGGCAGCATTCACGGCTACGTTACTAATAATACTTTCTACAATTGGATTTGTTTTACCATTTTCGGTACCTAAAACCTTATTTACCCTACCTTCTAAAACACGTGTAATAGAATCGGTGTAACGAACATCGGACCCTACTGGTAGTTTGAGGTATACAAAGAGTTGATTGGGATCCCCCTTTGGGAAAAACGAAACGGGTATTCTGCCTCCAACAATCGATCCTACAAATACAAACAACGAAACAAAAAAGAGTACGATGATACCTATTAATAAATGAACAGGTCTCCACCCTTTTAAAGCCCACTGTAGTAGTGACTCATAATGATTCATGATCCATGGAAGCGCTTTGTTTTGGAAATTATGAATTGCATCCGTGATAAAATACCTGTTTAATACAACAAGTAGCATGAACGTAATTAATAGGTTTCCAAAAAATGGAGCCCCTGCTATATCTAGTAAAATGCCAAGACCAATAGCAATCCAAAATCCTTTCTTTTTAAAGATGGCAGATTTAGGTTCCTTGCTATCCGTTTCGGGGTGATTCATAAAATCAACGGCAAAAACAGGGTTCATAATAAATGCAACCACAAGTGATGCTGCTAGTGTAAATATGAGCATGGTGGGTAGGTACACCATAAACTTACCAATGATTCCGGGCCAAAACAGGAGCGGGAAAAATGGAGCAAGTGTTGTTACGGTTCCAGCAAGTACCGGTATAAAAACCTCTCCAGCCGCCATTTTAGCAGCATTATTGACACTTAATTTGCCCTTACCTTCTACAAAAATGCGGTGCGTATTTTCAATTACCACAATGGCGTCGTCCACAATAATACCAAGCCCAAATAAGAGTGCAAATAGTACAATAAAATTGAGCGTAACGTGTGTGCCAACAATTAAATCGGCACCTGGTAAAAATACAAACGCAACAAACATACTAAGCGGTACTGATAGTGCCACAAAAAATGCGTTTACGACGCCCATAAAAAACATAAGTACAATAAGTACTAGTATGAATCCAATAATAATAGAGTTTACGAGTTCATTAAATGAGCTTCTTGTTTTAATACTTTGATCTCCAGATATAACAGCTTTTAAATTGGTTGGATAAATACTTCCTTTACCTTCTTCTACCATCTTTTTTACACCATCCGATGTTTCAATTAAATTTTCGCCACTTCTTTTAATGATATTAAGTGTTACCACGTTTTTGCCATCTAATCGTGCAAAACTTTCACGCTCTTTGGTCGTATCGGCAATGGTAGCAATATCTTTAAGGTAAATAGGGGCACCGCTCGTGTTTCTTACAATGATATTTGCAATGTCATTTGCTGTTTTTAATTGACCCTTTAATTGAAGCGATCTTTTCATGTTCCCTACCTCAAGTAAACCACCAGAGATATCCATGTTTTCTCTTTGAATGGCGTAGGTGATATCATCAAAAGTTACACCCGCACTTTGCGCACGGTAATTGTCTAAATTAATTTGAAACTCTCTTTCTGGCGCACCTACAATATCTACCCTATTAATTTGTGGTAGATTTTCTAGTTTATCTTTTAAGTCGTCTGCGTATTTTTTAAGTCGCGGTAAATCAAAATCACCACTTAGGTTTACAGACATAATGGGCTGTTCACTAAAGCTTACTTCAATTACCGTTGGCTCAATGGTTAAGTCTTTGGGTAAATCTTGTTTTGCTTTATCTGTGGCATCCTTCACTTTTTGAAGGGCTATTTCGGTTTTAACATCGGTGTCAAATTCCACCATGATCGCCGAAAAGTCTTGCTGTGAATTACTGGTAAATTTTTTGATTTTTGCACCTGTGATACTTTTGATTTGCTTTTCGATAGGCCTTGTAACAAGGTTTTCAATATCTTTTGGCGAGTTACCTACATATACAGTTTGTACATAAATGGTAGGAATGACAATGTCTGGAAACTGCTCTTTAGGCAGTGTAACAAACTGATAGATGCCCGCAAGGCTCACAAACAAAATCACCAAATAAATGGATGTTTTGTTTTTGATACTCCATGTGGTAGGTCCAAACTCTTTAAATTTGGCTTTTATATTTTCTGTGAATTGCATACAATATTTTTATTCGTACTCTAATTATTTACTGGCAACTATGATAAGTTGGCCATCGTATAAACTCTGAAATCCTTCTGTTACAATTTGATCACCTGCTTGCAATCCTGATTTAATTTCTAGTTGTTCTTTGTAGAATTCACCCACAGTTACCATGCGTTTGCGGGCAATTAACTTACCTTTTTCGTTAACAGCAACCATTACATATTTACCTGTTTCGTCGTTCTGTAAAGTATTCACTGGAATTGTAATAGCGTTTGTAGTTGTATAATCTAAAATTTGAACGAGTGCAATTTGATTGGGTCTCAAATCTTTATCTGCAGCAACCTTAGCTTCAATGAAAAAGCTTCTACTGTATGGATTGATGATTTTGCCAATCACCGAGATAGGTGCTTGAATGCTCTTTTGTAAATCAGGAAGGTTAATGGTAAGCTTGGTTCCTGTTTTTACCCGTTGGCTGTAGTTTTCAGGTACTTCTGCAGTTACTTTTAGTTTAGTGGTATTCACTATTTTGATTTGACCTGGACCTGCAAAAATTTCACCAACACGAACGTTTACTTCTTCTACCACACCATCTACATCACTATAAACCGACGTAAATTGTACTTGCTCACGGCTAATTTTTACCTGCTCTTGTGCCGTTTTAAGTTGATTTTCTAAGAGCTCCACATTATTTTTTGCTGAAATAAGTTGTACTTCTGTTCCAATATTTTGCTCCCACAAGTTCTTTTGTTTTTGATAGAGTGTTTTAGCAAATGATAATTGGGTTTTAAGGGTTTCAAGGCCTTGCTCTGCTGCAATCAATGCCTGGCGCTGAATAGCATCATCTAATTTTAAAATTAGTTTTCCCTTAGGTACTAGATCTCCTCTTTTTACAAAAATCCCTTTTACTTGTCCACCACCACCACGTGCAGTTACATAGGATACACTCTCTGATTCAATTTTACCTTGTAAATCGATGTAGTGATTGAATGTTTGTGCAGTAAGAACGCTAGTTACAACGAGCTTACCGGTTGCTTGATTCGCACTCGCGGTATCAAGGGTTGCAATTTCTGTTTCTAAAGCACTTACTTCTTTTTTTAGCGCAGCTAATTTATTTTTTTTGTCGTTTAAACTTCCGCTTTTCTCATTTTCGGTACATGCCGAAAAAGCCACTAAAACGCTGATAAGTGAAATCTTAATGAATGCTTGCATGGTATATGTTTTTAAGTATTGTTTTGTTTATAATTTTCCGGTTGCTTTTAAGAAATCAACCCTTGCAATGATGGCGCCATATAGTGCACCAATGTAATTGGTTTGTGCCGTTACTAAATCTGTTTGGGCACCCGTAATTTCCATATTGGAACCGGTTCCTATTTCATATTTCTTTTTTGTTTGGGTATACACAGATTCTGCGAGCTGCATGTTCTTTTTTTGATTGTTGAGCGTACTTATTGCGGTTGCAAAATTCATTTTTGCTTGCGTTACTTCTGCGTCAATGGTGAGCCTTAAATTTTGTAATTGATTTTCGGTTTGTTGTAAATCAATTTTTGCTTTAGTGATTCTCGCTTTTCTTGCAAAACCATCAAAGATGGGAGCACTTATGTTAAGTCCAACAAAACTGGTTGTGAACCAATCACCTCCTTTAAAAAAGTTGAACTGATTTCTTTGTGCATTTTTAGTGTATGCGCCAGACATGGCTACCGTAGGCAAATAACTTAACTGATATCTTTTGATATTGTATTCATTTAGCTTTTTACCTAAGCTCACCGCCTGAAATTCTTTGCGATCACTGTATTGATAGTCTTGATTGCTAGCAATATCAGTGGTTATTTGATCTTCTGAAATTTTATCTGTTAAAACAAGTAAGTCATTTACTGGCATACCCATCAATGTTTTAAGACCAATGTATCCCATTTCAATGGCGTTACTTGCTTTTAATTTTTCTGTTTGTAAATTGGCAACTTGAACAGCTATTTTATCGAGGTCTAATTTTTCTACAAATCCGTTTTTATAAAGCTCTCTAGAGTCATGTTCTAATTTTTGTAACCTCTCAATATTGGCATCTAGTAATGCAATTTGTGTTTTGCTTACCACAAGTTGATAATAGATTTTATGAATATTGGTTTTTATCATTTCTTCAGTTACTTCCGCAGACTTTTGCTGGAGTGCAATGGTTGTTCTGCGCGCTTGAAGCGCTACAAATACTTGACCATCAAATAAGAGTTGTTGTAACTGTAAACTGGCATTGGCATTGAATTTGGTACCAAACCTGACCGGTATAAATGTGCCCGCAGTTCCCCCAAAAATTTCACCTGGTAAAAGCGATACCGGAAGTTCTAAATAGTTTACACCTCCAACCGTTGCGCTAACAGTGGGCATAGCCGAAGCAGTCACCTCTTTATTAATAGCCTCCTGACTTTTAATAGCCAACAATGCATTTTTTACTTGCAGGTTGTTTTTGTAAGCATACTCGACACACTGCGCTACGCTAAATTCATTTTTTGTTTGTGCAGGAGCTTTGCTTACAAACGCCATGAGCGTAATTACAAAGCTTGCAACCAACATCCTTTTCGTGTTCATGTTCATTTATTTTTTTCTTTCTTGCTTATATTGTTCAATGATTAGAAGCCCTTGTTGTGTGGACATTCCATGTAAAAAATTATCTGTTGTTTCGGTGATAATTTCAATGGCCGTGAATTTGTTGGATGGAAAGTGTTCGAAGTCAAACATTAAAAACATATTAGCGAGTCTTAATCTTGTTAATATGTCAACGTTTAGTTCTTTCCTAAATATTCCTTCCGATATGCCTCTTTCAATATTTGTTTTTGTAATACTGTAGAAGAATGTGTTTTTGTGTGTTCTAAATTTTTCAAATGCCGCCCCATGGTATTTTTGTAAATCGTACATCACCGAAGGATTCATGTGTTTGAGCGTTTCTTGAATATTATCGATGGCTAAAAACACTTCATGTATGGCATTTTCGCTGTTGGCGGCATAATGGGTAAACTCAGCTTCGTGTTTTTGTATTTCAATATCAATAACTCCCTCTACGAGTGCATCTTTATCTTTAAAGTACTGATAGATGGTTTTTTTGCTCATGCCAAGGTGGTTGGCAATTTCATCCATGCTAACGCTTCTTATTCCATATAACATAAAAAGCTCATGTGACTTTATTGAAATTCGTTCCTGCATGTTCTTTTTTGAATTGAGGGTGCAAAACTATGGAAACTTTTTACGTAACCAAAGTTTCCCATTAAAATTATCCGTAATTTTGATGAACGGTAGTTTGCGCGAACTATCCATTAACTTGCACACAAATTAGAATCATGAATACCAGGTATAAGCAGCTTAGGGCCCAGGTCACATTTAAGCGCTTGCTCCAATTTTTCTTTCAGGGACTTATTGTTTTAGCCCCCATCGCTGTTACCCTTTGGGTTGTGCTGGGTTTATTTCAATGGGTGGATGGCTTTTTGCCTAATTTGATTAATACATTGTTTCCCAGTGCTTTAGATAAAAATTTAGATGGGTCACTTCGTAAAATTCCTGGCCTAGGTTTTATAGTGGTGGTATTATTGGTATTATTTGTTGGTTGGCTTTCTTCACTATTTGTGGTAGAGCGGCTAGTTTCTGTTTTTGATACCGTTCTTGAAAAAACCCCTGGAATCAAATTCATTTATTCATCCGTTAAAGACTTTTTAGAAGCTTTTGCAGGAAATAAAAAGAAGTTTGACAAGCCAGTACTTGTTAATGTAGACACTACCGGTGTTTGGCGTGTTGGATTTATTACCCAGCCCTCTACTTCAGAATTTGGATTGCCTGATCATGTTACGGTGTATGTACCCCATTCATATGCGATTTCAGGGATCACCTATATCGTTCCAAAAACAAATATTAGAATATTAGATAATGTTTCTGCTGCAGATGCTATGAAATATACCGTTTCAGGTGGTGTAACAGATGTTCATGACGATACCATTACCACAGATTTTAATCAAAATGAAACTGCATAATTTTAATTCTGGACCTTCTATTTTACCGCCTGTTGTGATGCAAAAAGCAACAGAAGCCATCATGGATTTTGAAGGTTCTGGTTTGTCTATTTTAGAAATAGGACACCGCACTACACTTTTTCAAGATGTTATGCAGGAAGCGGTTCAATCTGTAAAATCACTGATGCAAATTGGTGATGATTATGAAGTTTTGTTTTTACATGGTGGTGCTACCACACAGTTTATGCAAGTGCCCATGAATTTACTCGATGCGCATGAAACAGCTGCTTATTGTGACAATGGTATATGGGGCAATAAAGCCATTAAAGAAGCCGCAAACTTTGGACATGTAGATATTGTAACAGATAGTACCCCTAACAATCACACCAGCATCGATAAAAATTTTATTGTAGATCCTACTACAAAATATTTGCATTTTACTACTAATAATACCGTAGAAGGAACGCAGTGGCATAAGCTTCCAAATACAACCGTACCGCTGGTTGCAGACATGAGTAGTGATATTTTTTATGCACCACGTAATTTTAATCAGTTCTCGCTGATTTATGCAGGTGCTCAAAAAAATATGGGTGCTGCTGGTGTAAATATGGTGGTTGTAAAAAAGGACATACTAGGAAAAATTACCAGGAAAATTCCTACCATCATGGATTATCAAAAACATATTGCAGCAGGTTCACTCATGAACACGCCACCCGTTTTTGCTATCTATGTAAGCTTATTAACGCTCCGTTGGATTATTGAAGAGGGAGGCTTATCTGAAATGCAACTCCGCAACACAGCAAAATCTAATTTATTATACGAAACCATCGATTCGCTTCCTGTTTTTGAAGCACGCGTTGCTAAAGAAGACAGAAGTTTGATGAACGCCGTTTTCTTTTTAAATGACCAAAGTTTAGAAGAATCTTTTTTAAGTCTTTGCAAAAAAGAAGGTATGGTAGGAGTTAAAGGATATAGAACCGTAGGGGGTATTCGCGTTAGTATGTACAACGCCATGCCACTCTCTAGCGTTCAAACTTTTTGTGACCTCATGAAACACTTTGCATCTACACATGGCTAAACAAAAAATCAAGTATTTATACCTTTTATTCTCATTACTCATATTACATATAGTAGTAGTTGCTCAACAAACTGTTGTTACCGGGGTTGTTACAGATTTAAATAGTGGCGCACCTATACCTTTTGCAACCATTGTTTTTAAAGGGGGTAGAGGAACAGTAACGGATAGTACAGGAAAATACAAATTAGCAGGCACCAACCAAATCAATAGCATCAAAATTTCTTATGTTGGCTATAAAACAGTTACAAAAAATATTCAAGTAGGTAAATCACAAGTGATTGATATTATTATGGAAGTAGATCCTTTGCTTTCCAATAATGTAACCGTTTCCACCAATAAGCGTGCGCCTTATAAAAATAAAAACAATCCAGCCGTTGATCTTATTAAAAGAGTGATTGCGAATAAGCCACTTAATAGGCCCGATAGTTATGATTATATCCAGTATGACGAATATGATAAAGTAGAACTATCGCTTAGTAAAATTCCTGAAAAAATTACCAATAGTAAACTCTTAAAAAAGTATCAGTTTTTACTAGATAATAAAGACACCCAAAAAGTAGTTGGCAAAACACTTATTCCTATTTATTTGGAAGAACGGTTGTCGAATCATTATTTTAGAAAATCACCAGAAAAAATAAAAGACATTGTACTTGCGCAAAAGCGCGTAAACTTTGGTGATTACGTTGACAATGATGGTGTAAGTACTTATTTGAATAGGTTAGTTATGGATATTAATATTTATGAAAATAATATTCCATTATTTACCCATGAATTTTTAAGTCCCATTGCAGATGTAGCGCCTACATTTTACATGTATTATATTAGAGACACCATCACGGATGCCAATGGACAAAAATTAGTGAAACTTTATTTTACGCCGCGCAATACCAATGATTTATTGTTTAGAGGCACCATGTATATTACCCTTGATGGTAATTATGGGGTGCAAAAAATGACCATGTTTATTAGTAAAAATGCTAACGTAAATTTTGTAAGGGAATTAAATATTGATTTGGATTTTGAACAAGGTACAGATAGTAGATATCACTTAATTAAGAGTACCGCATTTACAGAAGCGGCACTTACTAAAAATAGTAAGGGTGGTGTATTTGGAGGTCGTACGGTTTCCTATAAAAATTATACCATCAATAAAGCACTTCCAGATTCTGTGTATGCAGGTCCTTCACTCGTTGTTAAAGCGGACGCTGCAACGTACACGGAATCGTTTTGGAATACCAATAGACACGATACTTTAACCAAAGCGGAGGCCAAGGTTTATAGCAATATCGACAGTCTTGAAAAAATGCCATCTTTTAGAAGAACGATGGCAGTAGTTACCCTCTTAGTGGCTGGTTACACCGCTATTGGTCCTGTAGATATGGGGCCTGCCGCCACTTTTTATAGCTTTAATCCTGTAGAAGGATTTAGGCTTAGGTTGGGTGGTCGTACCACACCTAAATTAAGCAAGCGCATTTATTTTGAAGGGTATGGGGCTTATGGTTTTAAAGATGAAAGATGGAAATATTATGGAGGGGTTACTTACTCTTTAAACAATCAATCAATCTATGCATTTCCGATGCATTTTGTGCGCGCTAGTTACCAAAAAGAAACAAAAATTCCAGGTCAGGATTTAGAATTTGTATCGGAGGACAATATTTTACTTTCACTAAAAAGAGGACTCAACGATAAGTGGACCTATAATAAATATTTTAGACTCGATTACGTACATGAATTACCTAGTAGGTTATCCTATACGATCGGATTTAGAAATTGGAAGCATGAAGCAGCGGGTGGCATCGTATATCAAACTGTAAAAAATGGTCAAACGGTTGTGGTTCCCGAGATTAACACCTCAGAAATTACTGGACAAATTAGATGGGCGCCACACGAACAGTTTTTTCAGGGAAAAGTATACCGTATTGCCATGGTTAATAAGTATCCAATCCTAACCCTCAATTACACCGCCGGTTTAAAAGGAGTGATGGGTAGCAATTACAATTACCAAAAAATTAGTTTCACTTTTGATAAACGTTTTTACTTGTCTCAACTTGGATTTACAGATATCAATTTTGAGGCAGGACAAATGTTTGGAAAAATTCCATATCCTTTGTTGAGTATTCCTAGAGCCAACCAAACATACGCCTACCAACTTAACTCCTACAATCTTATGAATTTTCAGGAATTTGTAAGTGACAGGTACGCCTCTTTATTTGTTGAACATTATTTTAATGGATTGATATTTAACCGTATTCCGTTATTCAAAAAACTAAAACTGCGTGAGCAATTAGCAGCAAGGGTTATTTACGGAAGTTTAAGAGATGAAAATGATCCAGTAAAAAATCCGGACCTTATTGCTTTTCAAAATTACAATGGCGCTGTTACTAGTTTTAGCCTTAATCAAGGACCTTATTTTGAAGGCAGTGTAGGCATTGGTAATATATTTAAGTTTTTGCGTGTAGACCTTGTGAAAAGATTTACCTATACCAACAACCCATACATTACTAGGCTGGGTATTCGTACAAGATTTAGATTTGATTTTTAATGCAGGGGAGTATGCGTCTTAAATATCTATGTTTTTTTGTGGTAGCGTTTATGATGCTTGTGCTTGAAAGTCATGCCAGTACTGCTATAGATTCTTTTCCGATTCCTAAAACAGGCCCCAAGCAACTCTTTTATTTACAAAGAACCACCAATAGCAATACGATCATTTGTGATTTAAATACCGATGCAAGTGGACAGGTAAATAAAGACAATCCGGTACACGTATATTGGATACGTTACGATGAGGGTAGCGAAAAAAAAGAATTAAGTTATATTCAACAAACCTTTGCTTACGGGATAAAGCACGAGCAACTTAAAAACGGAGTTTTTAAACTTCATTTTGTATCCTATAAAAAACAAGTTTTTTATTTGAAGCGTTCTCCAAAGAACAATCAGTATAAAGTTTATTTTTTGTTCAATAACAAAGAGTTTGTTTTGCAAAAATTATTTGTCAGAATTGATGGCGGAACTTTTTGGGTACCCAACGTAATTTATATGGAGATACTTGGAAAAGATGAATATTCTGGAACGCCTTTTTCTTATAAATTCAAGCCTTAATTAGCAAGAATTGCCGATATTTGAGGCATGGCAATGATTCAACCTTTTAAGGCTTTGCGACCGCAGCCTCAGCTAGCAAAACAAGTGGCTAGCCAACCTTACGATGTATTAAGTAGTACTGAAGCAAAAAAAGAAGCAGCAGGTAATCCAGCCTCTTTTTTACATGTTACCAAAAGTGAAATTGACCTTCCTGAATCAATAGATATTCATGATGCAATAGTGTATGAGCAAGCCAAAGAAAATATCAATGCATTTATAAAACGTGATGTACTTTTTAGAGAATCTAAAGATTGCTATTATATTTATCAGCTAATTATGCACGGCAGGGCTCAAACAGGGCTTGTATGTGTAAGTAGTGTGGATGATTACGAAAATGATATCATTAAAAAGCATGAGTTTACAAGGCCAGAAAAAGAATTAGACCGTATCAATCATATTAAAACATCGGGTGCTCAAACCGGAAATGTTTTTTTAGCCTACCGAAACAATGAAAGCTTAGACGCCTTAATTGAAAACTGGAAAAAAACAAAAACGGCGGTCTATGATTTTGTAGCTGATGATCAAATTCAGCACACTATATGGGTAGTTAATGATTCATCTACCATTGACAATATCACGGCTATATTTAAGAACGAAATTCCTTGTACGTATATCGCAGATGGTCACCACAGAGCTGCTTCTGCAGCTAAAGTGCGCGCTGCACTTGGTACGAACGCTACCAAAAATGCAGACTATTTTTTAACCACTTTATTCCCTTCCAATCAGTTGTATATCATGGATTACAACCGTGTGGTAAAAGATTTAAATGGGTTAACTGCCGAAGCCTTCATAGAAGCAGTTTCAGCAAAATTTGAAATTGAAAAATTAGCCCAAGAGCCATATAAGCCAGCTACGCTTCACGAATTTGGAATGTACATCAATAGATGCTGGTATCAATTAACTGCTAAGCCAGGCACTTATACCAATGACCCTATTGGAATTTTAGATGTGACCATTTTACAAAATAATATTTTGGATGCCATACTTGGTATAAGTGATCCACGCACCGATGCACGCATAGATTTTGTGGGCGGCATAAGAGGACTTGAGGTACTCGCCGACAGGGTAGATAGTGGTCAGTTTGCGGCAGCATTTAGTTTGTATGCGGTAACCATTGATCAATTATTTGCGATTGCGGATAGTGGAAATGTGATGCCTCCAAAAAGTACTTGGTTTGAGCCTAAATTACGAGATGGTTTATTAACCCATCTCATTTACGAATAGTGTAAACCTGCTGCTATGCATATGAAACGATTGTTTGATTGCCTCGATCACCAGCTAGCTCATTTTCCTAAAAAGGATATGTTGGCTGCCAAAGAAAAAGGTGTTTGGACCCCTTACAGCACTGCTGATGTTGCAGATACCGTAAAAAAATTGAGTGCGGGTTTATTATCACTTGGTATTTCTGGTAAAGATTTTACACCAGAAGGGAGTGATAAAATTGCCATCATGAGTGGCAATAGACCCGAGTGGGTTTTTACAGACCTTGCTTGTCAACAAATTGGTGCTATTTTGGTTCCATTGTATCCCACTACAAACCCCATTGAAGTAGAATTTATTTTAAATGACGCGGCGGTTGGGTACATTTTTGTAAGCAACCTAGAATTATACGAAAAAGTAAAAGCGGTGGCATCAAAAGTACCTTCTATCAAAGGTATTTTTACATTTGATACCATTGAAGGGGCAACGCATTGGAGCGATTTAACTGCAAAAGCAACACCAGCGCTTATTGATGCGGTGGCACAAATTAAACAGTCAATCCCAGTAACACAGTTAGCTACTATCATTTATACATCAGGCACAACAGGTGTACCAAAAGGAGTGATGCTTAGTCATCAAAATATCTATAGCAATGTAATGTTTTCAAAAGAGAGTTTTCCTTTTGAGGATGCACCTGATTCAAAAGTGCTTAGCTTTTTACCACTCAATCACATTTTTGAAAAAATGGTTACGTACATTTATTTGTACAGTGGTATTTCTATTTATTACGCCGAAAGCCTCGAAACTATTGGTGATAATTTAAAAGAAATTAAGCCAGATGGTTTTACAACGGTACCGCGCCTGCTCGAAAAAGTATTTGAAAAAATAATGGCAAAGGGCGCCGAACAAACTGGCATCAAGAAAAAATTATTTTTTTGGGCGGTAGCGCTTGGTGAAAAATATGATAATATCAATAGCGGTGGTTTTTGGTACAACCTGCAATTAGCGGTTGCCAATAAACTCATTTTTTCTAAGTGGCGTGAAGCACTGGGTGGCAATGTTTCTTTTATTGTTACCGGTGGTGCTGCTTGTCAAGTAAAACTACTTCGCATATTTAATGCGGCCAATATTCCCGTATTTGAAGGATATGGTCCTACCGAAAACAGTCCGGTGATTAGTGTGAACCGAAAAACAAAAGGCGGCACTAAATTTGGTACCGTTGGTCCTGTTATTAATGGTATACAAGTTAAAATAGAAGAGGATGGTGAAATATGTGTAGCTGGTGAAAGTGTGATGGTTGGTTATTATAAACGTCCGGATTTAACCGCAGAAGCTGTTATTGATGGATGGCTGCATACGGGTGATATTGGTGTTTTTGAGAATGATATTTTCTTAAAAATTACCGACCGTAAAAAAGAACTCTTTAAAACAAGTGGTGGTAAATATGTAGCACCACAGCCCATCGAAAACAAATGTAAAGAAAGCCAGTTTATTGAACAATTTATGGTGGTAGGTGCCGATCGTAAATTTGTAGGAGCGCTGATTGTACCTTCTTTTGCAACGCTAAAAACTTGGATGGAAGAACAGGGTATGACGTATACAACAAACGCAGAGGCAGTAGCGCATCCAAAAGTAATTGAACTTTTTACCAGTATTATAGCCGAGTACAATACTTTATTTAACCACGTAGAGCAGGTAAAAAAGTTTGCGTTACTGGATAAAGAATGGACGGTAGAGTCTGGTGAGATGACGCCTAAATTAAGCCTTAAGCGAAAAGTAGTATTGGAAAATTATAAAGCAGCTATCGAAAGTATTTATGCCGAATAAACCGGCGGGCTTTCAATAGCTGCTCTACGATATTTTATTCTACGCCTGGTTGTTTTAACTGCCAGTTTGTTTTTTTCTTTTCTACGTCTACCATATTTTTTACGTCACGTAGTAATTTTTTAGCGTCATATACAATACCATCTTTAACGGTGTATTGTACGCCTCCAATTCTTGTAATTTTATTGTCGGGTGTTAAATGCACAGCACCTGTTCCGTAAAGTACTTGTAAATTTTTAAGTGGGTTGGCATTTACAATAACAATGTCTGCTAACTTACCTACTTCAACACTTCCTAAATCTTTTTCTTGACCCAGCGCTTGTGCACCATATAATGTAGCAGATCTGATTACTTCTAATGGATGAAATCCAGCTTCACGGAGTAATTCTAATTCTCTAATATATCCAAAGCCATAGGTTTCATAAATAAATCCATTATCAGATCCTGCCGTTACACGACCACCTCTGTTTTTGTATTCATTTACAAAAGTCATCCATAGTCTGTAATTATTTTTCCATTCTACTTCTTGTTCTGTACCCCAGTTTACCCAGTATGAACCATGCGATTGGAAAGAAGGTTCATAAAATTTCCAAAGTGATGGAAGGGTATAGTTTTCATGCCACTCGGCTCTGCGCGCGCGGTGCAAATCACGGTTGGCATCATAAATATTAAATGTAGGATCTAATGTAAAATCGACAGCGAGTAAATCACTCATTACTTTATTCCAATGTGGTGTATACGGAGCAGCTGCTTGCTTCCATAATTTTCCGGCTTCTTCAAAACGGTGTTCTTCGTTGTTATAATTATAATCTGCTGGAAAATTTTGAATGGTTTTATCTTCAAACAAAGCTTCAGGTAAACCATACCAGTGTTCCATGCTTGTCATACCTGCTTTAGCAGAATTAACAACATTCCATCTTGCTACGTCTACTTGTGCGTGGTGGCAGGTAGAGCGGAGTCCTAGTGCTTTATTTTCTCTGATAGCTGCGTCCATTACTTCTGGAGGTGCGCCAAAAAATTTAATACCATCGGCACCATTTTTTGCATTTTCTCTAACCCAGGTTCTGGCTTCTTCTGCATTTGTAATTGGAGTTTTACTTCCCTGTCCAAAAGCAGTATATGCAAATATGCGAGGAGCCGTAATGGTGTTCTCCAAAGATTTTGTTTTATGTTCTAGTACCCATGAAAGTCCATTACCAGCCGATGGGTCTCTAATGGTGGTGATACCATGTGCCATCCACAATTTAAATACATATTCTGCGGGGGTACCTTGCTCTTTTCCACCAATATGACCATGCATATCAATAAATCCTGGCATTGCATACATGCCTTCGCAATTAATTTCTTTACCACCTTCCTTTAAGGCAGGTCTGCGCGCAGCATTGATAGGTAAACTTGGGCTACCTACGTTTTGAATTTTTACAATTCTATTTTTTTCAATCACAATATCTACTGGACCAAAGGGCGGTGCGCCGGTGCCATTGATAAGTGTTACACCTCTAATGATTAGTTGTGTGTACGGACCATCGCCTTCTTTAACAAGTGGCGCTTTGGTAATTTGGGCACCCGCTACAAAACAAATTTGTAGAACAAGGATGCTGCTCAATAATTTTTTAAGCATGGTTTATTTATTAATAGATCTAAGGTATTTATCTCTGATGATATCCTGCACTTCTTTTCCTTCTATTTTACTCTCTAACCAAGAAATAACGTCGAGGTACATGAATGCCCGAGAAGCTAGTTTGTCTTTTTCTATCGCTTTTAGGTTATCTAACAGTTTTATAAAGGCAGGTTTAAGTTCATTTGGTTGTAATCTAAAAGAACGTTTTAAGAAACTAAAAATTTCTGTTTCGGCGAGTCCTAAATTTTCCATTTTAGCCATAAACCTAGTGACCGATTTTAACAGGTATTCTAAAATTTCAAAATTGCCAAGTTCATAATGTGCAATAAGGTGTAATAGTCTAGCATAACAGCGTAAATCGGTTCTCAAATCACCTTTTAAATCGATGACTTTATTTAGGTAATCGATACTTGTACTATACTTACCTGCACCAAAATATAAGGATGCAAATTTGTAATAGAATACGAGAACACGGTGCCTATCTAAATAGAGTTCGTACTCCGTTAATTTTTCTTCTATTTGGGGAATCTCTGCAATACCTGCTTCAAAAGTACCTTCCATAAAATGGCGGTTAATTTTTGAAAGATTCAGGTATACAAATGTTTGGATTTTATTGTTTTGATTTTCTATTACCGTAGGTGTTTGTGTAAAGGCTTCAAATCTACAAATGGTATCATTAAATTTATGGTAGTTGCGTAAATCAAAGTGGGCACTCATTAAGTTGTGCATGCCTTTGATATAATGTGCCGTTTCAATTTCAATCATTTTTGGTTCTGTCTCAAATAAATCAACCCATTTTTGACAATACCTATAATACAGTAAAAAGTCTTGTAAAATAAAGGCATACCAGCAGTAGCACTGGTATTTGTAAAGCTTTTCATAAAAGCCTTCACAATCTTTTGCCGCATCCATTAATGCTTGATCGAATAAAATATCTATTTCCGATTTGTCATTTTCATTTCGCGCGTGCCCATTTTTTATGTACCAACTATAGAGTTGCAGTGAGATATTGGATAGTTTTCCAATGCTTACTAATTTTTCATTTACATCTTCAACTTCATGCGTTAATAAATCGGCTCTGTCCTGCATACTTCTGGTGATATGCAGGGCTTCTATTTTCTTTTCTAAAAAAAGTACTTGTAAAATATAAGTGACTTGATTGTTTGCCTTGGCAAGCTCTTTTACTTTATCTAATATTTTAAGGCTCTGTAAATAAAGCCCTTTGTTATATAGTACACGCGCAAAATCTAACTGTTCATGTAATTGTAAATCTATGTTGCTATCTTTTTTAAGATCTCGTAAGCTGGCAAGTACTTCTTGATAAAGCCTGGCTTTTAGGTTAGAGAGTTGGCTTTTTTGGACGAAATCGTTTTTTTGGAGTAGCACTTCTTCGTCGTAATGGGTCATTTTGTCGAGGGCATCAAAGAGCTGAACCACTTTAAGGTCACCATTTGCTGCATCGGTTTTCATAAACAGCTTAAAATGCCGCTTTTCGGCGCGTTCTAACGACTGTATCAGCTGAAATAGGGTATCGGTACTCCTGTTGGGCATGGTAATTGGGTATCTATTAAGTAATTGATAATCAATTACTTAATATCATTTAATACTTCTTATACAGTGTAAAATAAGCCCAATTTTGCACTTTTTGGCCATTTAAGTAATGGTAAATTCGGAAAATGTCTATTCATGGCTGAACAAGTATACATATTTGATACCACCCTCCGAGACGGCGAGCAAGTGCCTGGTTGTAAGCTAAATACCAAAGAAAAACTGGGTTTAGCACTAAAATTGGAGGCCCTTGGGGTTGATATTATTGAGGCAGGATTTCCTATTTCTAGTCCTGGCGATTTTGAGTCGGTGACTGAAATTGCAAAGCTGGTAAAAAATGCAACCGTTTGTGGTTTAACGCGCGCGGTTCAAAAAGATATTGAAGTGGCGGGCGAAGCATTAAAGCATGCCAAGCGTTCTCGTATCCATACTGGTATTGGCACTTCTGATTTTCATATCAAAGCCAAGTTTAATGCTACCCGTGAAGAAATTATTGCAAGAGCAACACAGGCTGTTAAGTGGGCCCGCAATTTTACAGATGATGTAGAATTTTTTGCAGAAGATGCTGGCCGCACCGACAATGAGTATTTAGCGCGCGTAGTTGAAGCTGTTATTGCAGCAGGTGCCACTGTTGTAAATATTCCGGACACAACGGGTTATTGCCTACCGCATCAGTATGGCGAAAAAATGGCGTTCTTAAAAAATAATGTTTCAAATATTGACAAAGCTGTTTTGTCTTGTCATTGCCATAACGATTTAGGACTTGCTACCGCTAACTCAATTGCAGGTGTTATTGGCGGTGCTAGACAAATTGAGTGTACCATCAACGGACTCGGTGAACGTGCTGGTAACACGGCACTTGAAGAGGTAGTGATGATTTTAAAGCAGCACGCTAGTTTAGGTTTTTATACAAATGTTAATGCGACCATGCTCAATCCAATGAGTAGAGAAGTTTCGGATATTATGCGCATGGCAGTGCAACCCAATAAAGCCATTGTGGGCGCCAATGCGTTTTCACATTCATCAGGAATCCACCAAGATGGATTTTTAAAGAGTGCCGAAACCTATGAAATTATTAATCCAGAAGCAGTAGGTGCCGAAGGAAGTAAAATTGTGTTAACGGCAAGAAGTGGAAGAAGTGCACTAGCCTACCGTTTTCAAAAATTAGGCTATCAATTTGACAGAAACGATATCGATATTTTATATGCTGCATTTTTACAAGTAGCTGATACAAAAAAAGAAGTGATGGAACAAGATTTACAAGCATTAGCAACCGCGCATGCAGCATTACTTGTTCATTAAAGGAAGTAAAGAAACGCGTTATGGGAAAAACATTATTTGAAAAAATTTGGGATACACATATTGTACAGGAAGTAACAGATGGACCTTCGGTACTATATATCGACAAACATTTTATCCATGAAGTAACAAGCCCGCAAGCCTTTAAGGGTATTGAAGACCGCGGTATTTCTATTTTTAGGCCAGATCAAATTGTAGCTACTGCAGATCATAATGTGCCTACACTAAACCAGCACCTGCCAATTACCGATGCACTGTCTCGTTTTCAGGTAGATACCTTAATCGAAAATTGTAAAAAACAAGGCATTGAATTATATGGACTAGGACATGAGCACCAGGGTATTGTGCACGTGATTGGTCCGGAGCTTGGTATTACACAGCCTGGTATGACCATTGTTTGTGGTGACAGTCATACCTCTACGCATGGTGCATTTGGAACTATCGCATTTGGCATTGGTACTTCCGAAGTTGAAATGGTTTTTGCATCGCAATGTTTGCTGCAAACAAAGCCAAAACTGATGCGCATCAATATCGAAGGCGCACTTGGCAAAGGGGTGGTTTCAAAAGATATTATCTTATACATCATTGCAAAAATTAGTGCAAGTGGCGCCACCGGATATTTTGTAGAATATGCAGGGTCTGCTATTCGAGCATTATCTATGGAAGCGCGCATGACCATTTGTAATATGAGTATCGAAATGGGTGCAAGGGGTGGACTTATTGCACCGGATCAAACCACGTTTGATTATATGAAGGGTAGAACTTTTGCACCATCTGGCGCAGCATGGGATACGAAACTTGCTTACTGGCAAACTTTATATTCTGACGATGATGCCGCATTTGATCTAGAACTTAATATTGATGCCGCAGATATTGAACCTATGATTACCTACGGTACTAATCCGGGGCTAGGTATTGGTGTTACAAAAAATGTTCCTACTGCTGCAGATATGCAAGATGAGGGCGAACAAAAAAATTTAGAAAAAGCATTACAATATATGGGGCTTACGGCTGGTCAATCTTTGATTGGTATGCCGGTGCAACACGTTTTTATTGGTAGTTGTACCAATTCAAGAATTGAAGATTTACGCTTAGTAGCTGCAATTGTAAAAGGAAAAACAAAAAATCCAGATGTACAAGTAATGATTGTGCCGGGTTCACAAAAAGTGGCCAAGCAAGTGATACAAGAAGGGCTCGATCTTATTTTTAAAGAAGCGGGTTTTGAAATTAGACAAGCAGGATGTAGTGCATGCTTGGGTATGAATGAAGACAAAGTCCCTGCTGGCGAATATTGTGTGAGTACTAGCAATAGAAATTTTGAAGGTAGACAAGGTGCGGGTGCACGTACTTTATTAGCAAGTCCGTTAACCGCTGCTGCTGCTGCATTAACCGGTGTTGTAACAGATGTTAGAACTTTATTATAAACGAGATTCATGAACAAGATTAATACAATACATAGCCGCTTTGTACCATTACAAGAAGAAAACGTGGATACGGATCAAATTATTCCTGCGCGTTTTTTAAAGGCAACAACAAGAGATGGTTTTGGTAAAAATTTATTTAGAGATTGGCGTTATAACAATGACAATGAATTAGACCCAAAGCCTGATTTTATTTTAAATAATGCTTCCTATACAGGTGAGATACTCGTAGCAGGAAAAAACTTTGGTTGCGGTTCATCACGTGAGCACGCAGCATGGGCCCTTAAAGATTATGGATTTACGGTGGTAGTGTCTAGTTTTTTTGCCGACATATTTAAAAATAATGCGCTCAACAACGGTTTGTTACCTATCACGGTTTCGGAATCTTTTTTAGCATCCATTTTTGGATTGGGCAAAGATGCTACGATCTCGGTTTGTTTGGAAGACCAAACCATTACCATTGACGCAACGGGTGCAGTTGAAACATTTGAAATCAATGCCTACAAAAAAACTTGTCTTTTAAATGGTTATGACGATATCGATTATTTATTAAGCAATAAAGCAGCCATAGAAAATTTTGAAAAAAATAGAAATTAATTAATTGAACAGTGTGTTATGAATAAAAAAATTGCTGTTATACCTGGAGATGGTATTGGACCTGAAGTAACTGCGCAAAGCATTAAAGTGCTTAATGCGATTGGTCAAAGATTTGGCCATGTATTTAGTTACGAATATGCCTTAATGGGTGCTGATGCGATTGATAAAACGGGTAGTCCACTACCAGATGAAACGGTAGCAACTTGCCTCGCTTCCGATGCGGTGCTGTTTGGCGCAATTGGCCATCCAAAATATGACAATGATCCTTCTGCTAAGGTTAGGCCTGAACAAGGGCTTTTAAAACTTCGAAAAGATTTACAACTCTTTGCAAACATCAGACCTATTGATACCTATAAAGCACTATCGCATATGTCGCCTCTAAAAGCAAAGCAATTAGAAGGCATTGATTTTGTCATTTTTAGAGAACTCACGGGCGGTATTTATTTTGGTAAAAAAGAACTCGCAAAAGATGGTCAATCGGCAAGTGATTTATGTACTTATTCGGTAACTGAAATAGAAAGAATAGCGCACCTCGCATTTAAGTATGCGCAAAACAGACGAAAAAAATTGACCCTGGTAGATAAAGCCAATGTATTAGAAACCTCTAGACTTTGGCGTAAAGTAGTGCAGGAGATGAGTGCAACATATCCGGATGTTACTGTCGATTATATGTTTGTGGACAATGCTGCCATGCAAATTATTTTGTACCCCGCTCAGTTTGATGTAATCCTTACCGAAAATTTATTTGGTGATATAATTAGTGATGAGGCAAGTGTATTAAGTGGTTCATTAGGGTTATTACCTTCTGCGTCGGTGGGTAATCAGGTGGCGCTTTTTGAACCCATTCATGGTTCTTATCCGCAAGCAGCAGGAAAAGATATTGCCAACCCGCTTGGTTCTATTTTATCGGCAGCCATGCTACTCGATCATTTACAAATGCAGGAAGAAGCTGTCGTTGTTAGAAAGGCTGTTGACTGGACACTCACCAATGGTTTTGTTTCAAAAGATATTGATCCTATTAATAATTATGCAACAACGGCTATAGGAGAAATTATTAGTGATTTTATTGAGAAAAAAAGAGACACCGAAAAAAATAATAATGATGGTGACAATAAATCAACCATTATTTAAATCAGCGCAAATCAAAAATTATGGCTTCATACTATAACGAAAATACAGTGCTGTTTTTAAACGGTGCGTTTGTAAAAGCGGCGGATGCAAAAATGGATTTTTACAGTCAGTCACTTCACTATGGCTATTCTGTGTTTGAAGGCATTAGGTCCTATAAAACAGAATCGGGTGCTACTAAAATATTTAAAGCCACGGAGCATTTTGACCGTTTTAAAGTCTCGGCCGAGGCCATTAACCTACCGTATACGTATAATACACAAGACTTAATTGAGCAAACGTATAAACTACTTGAATTAAATAATTTGGGTGATGCGTATATAAGACCTGTGGTATATGCCCCGGCTAATATGTCATTTACGCAAAACATCGAATCTTTTATTTTTATTCAGGCATGGGAAATGGGTCCTTTTTTAGGTGACAAAAGAATTCGTGTTATGACTTCTTCTTTTCAGCGCCCCAACCCAAAAGGGTTTAAAATCCATGCAAAGGCTGCAGGCCATTATGTAAACTCTATTATGGCAAGTCAGGAAGCAAAGGCTGCCGGTTATGATGAGGCACTACTTTTAGACATGCACGATCATGTAGCAGAAGCGCCCGGTGCCAATGTGTTTTTTGAAAAAGATGGCACGCTATATACACCAAGTTTAGGGAACATTTTACCAGGAATTACACGCGCTACTGTTTTTGAACTATGTGCCACACATGCTATTCCAGTAGTTGAAACTAGTTTTGGTATTGATGCCATTAAAGGAGCGGATGCTGCATTTTTTTGTGGAACAGCAGCAGAAGTGATAGGTCTCGAATCGATAGACGATGTTCCATTCATAAAAAACTGGGACGACACCGCAAGTAAAAAAATACAATCAGCGTACCAAAAATTAGTACGTACAAATTCATAATAATGGGAAACGAATTAAATAAGTATAGTAAAGTACTCACCCAAGATGTTACACAGCCAGCTGCGCAGGCCATGTATTACGGTATTGGATTAACAGATGACGATTTAGCAAAACCGCAAGTGGGTATTGCGAGTATGGGTTATGATGGTAACACTTGCAACATGCACTTAAATGATTTAGCGGCTGTTGTAAAAAAGGGCGTGTGGGATGCTAATATGGTAGGCCTTATTTTTAATACCATTGGCGTGAGTGATGGAATGAGTAATGGAACACCAGGCATGCGCTACTCCTTAGTGAGTAGAGATGTTATTGCAGATTCTATTGAAGCCATATGTGGCGCACAATATTATGATGGCATTATTGCAATTCCGGGTTGTGATAAAAATATGCCAGGCAGTTTAATTGCGATGGGCCGTTTAAATAGACCTTCTATTATGGTGTATGGTGGTACTATTGCGCCAGGTCATTATAAAGGACAAGATTTAAATATTGTTTCTGCATTTGAAGCACTCGGTCAAAAATTAGCCGGCGAATTAGACGAAGCAGATTTTAAAGGAATTATTCAACACGCATGTCCGGGTGCAGGTGCATGCGGTGGTATGTATACTGCTAATACCATGGCATCAGCTATTGAAGCGCTGGGTATGAGTCTTCCATATTCTTCTTCTAATCCAGCCCTCAGTGCCGAAAAAATGCAGGAATGCGTAGACGCAGGAAAAGCCATTCTTCATTTGCTAGCAAATGATATTAAGCCTTCTGATATCATGACGCGTAAGGCATTTGAAAATGCTATTACCATTATTATGGTGCTTGGTGGTAGTACCAACGCAGTGCTACATATGATTGCGATGGCAAAAAGTGTGGGTGTGGAAGTAACGCAAGATGATTTCCAAACCATTAGTGATAAAGTGCCAGTACTAGCCGATTTTAAACCAAGTGGAAAATATTTGATGCAAGATTTACATCAGTACGGCGGTGTACCTGCTGTGATGAAATATTTATTACAACAAGGTTTGTTACATGGCGATTGTTTAACGGTTACTGGAAAAACAATAGCCGAAAATTTAGTAGCTGTTCCTGATTTAGATTTTGACCAACAAAAAATAATCAAACCACTTTCACATCCCATTAAACAAACAGGGCACTTACAAATTTTATACGGCAATTTAGCAACTGGAGGTTCTGTTGCAAAAATTAGTGGTAAAGAAGGCGAACTCTTTGAAGGGCCAGCGCGTGTATTTGATGGTGAAGAGGAACTCATTGCAGGTATTCATTCGGGGCGTATACAAGCTGGAGATGTAGTGGTGATAAGACAAGTAGGCCCTAGGGGTGCACCAGGTATGCCTGAGATGTTAAAACCTACCTCTGCCATTATTGGCGCAGGACTTGGAAAATCGGTGGCACTCATTACGGATGGCCGTTTTAGTGGTGGTACGCATGGATTTGTGGTAGGGCATATTACGCCAGAAGCTTTTGTGGGTGGATTGATTGCACTTGTAGAAGACAATGATGTTATCGAATTAAATGTTGCTACTAAAAAAATGACATTAAAAGTTGACAATGACACCATTGCTGAAAGACGCGCAAAATGGGTAGCACCCAAATTAAATGTTACAAAGGGTTTGTTGTTTAAATATGCGCAGTGTGTAAAAGACGCTTCGCAGGGTTGTGTAACAGATGAACTTTAAAAACTAAAATGATGCAAGCAGAATTAACAAAACCATCTTTAGCTACACCTGAACATCCGGTAGAAATATCAGGATCACAGGCGGTACTCGAAGCATTTATTGCTGAAGGGGTAGATACTATTTTTGGATATCCTGGTGGTGCCATCATGCCCATTTATGATGCACTTTATGATTACCATGACAGGCTCAAGCATATTTTAGTGCGCCACGAGCAAGGAGGTATTCATGCAGGCCAAGGCTATGCGAGAAGCAGTGGCAGAACAGGTGTGGTATTTGCTACGTCAGGTCCTGGTGCCACTAATTTAGTAACTGGTTTAGCTGATGCACTTATTGATAGTACACCACTTGTTTGTATAACGGGTCAGGTATTTGCTCATTTATTAGGTACCGATGCATTTCAAGAAACGGATATCATCAATATTACAACACCTGTTACCAAATGGAATTATCAAGTAACAGACGCCACAGAAATTCCACAGGTTTTAGCAAAAGCATTTTTTATTGCAAGTACCGGAAGGCCAGGTCCTGTGCTTATTGATATTGCAAAAAATGCACAGCTACAAAAATTTAGTTATACGGGGTATACAAAATGTGATCATATCCGAAGTTATAGACCGAGGCCCATTGTGCGAAAGTCATACATCGAAGAAGCAGCTGCTCTTATTAATCAAGCCAAAAAGCCATTTGTAATTTTTGGACAAGGTGTTATTTTAGGTAGAGCCGAAGAAGAATTTAAAGCCTTTATAGAAAAAGCAGGGCTCCCTGCTGCATGGACCATACTTGGTTTGAGTGCACTACCAACAGATCATCCGCAAAATGTGGGTATGCTTGGTATGCATGGTAATTATGGCCCCAATGTATTAACCAACGAGTGCGATGTGTTAATAGCAGTGGGTATGCGTTTTGATGACCGCGTTACCGGAAGGCTTGATAAATATGCAAAGCAGGCCAAACTCATTCACCTCGATATTGACCCAGCCGAAATTGACAAAAATGTAAAATCTACAGTGCCTGTTTGGGGCGATTGTAAAGAAACACTTCCAATGTTAACCGCGCTTGTTGATGAAAAAAAACATACCGAATGGCTCAATACATTTCATAGTTATACCAAGGAGGAACACGAGATTGTAATTGATCAGGAGCTACATCCTACTAGTGGTGAAATTACCATGGGGGAAGTAGTAGAAGCGCTCAATGAACTCACAAATGGCAATGCCATTATTGTAACCGATGTTGGACAACATCAAATGGTGGCTTGTAGGTATGCTAAATTCAATGAATCAAAAAGTAATATTACGTCTGGAGGTCTTGGTACCATGGGCTTTGCACTTCCTGCGGCTATTGGCGCCAAATTTGGTGCGCCACACCGTGAAGTAGTAGCCATTATTGGTGATGGTGGATTTCAAATGACACTCCAAGAACTAGGTACTATTATGCAGGCGCAGGTATCTGTTAAAATGCTCATTCTAAACAACCGATTTTTAGGCATGGTGCGTCAGTGGCAGCAACTTTTTCATGACAAGCGTTATTCATTTGTAGATATACAAAGTCCCGATTATGTGCAGCTCGTAAAAGCATATGGTATCGAAGGCAATAGCGTGGATGACAGAAAAAATTTAAAAGAGGCGCTTCAACAAATGCTCGACTCAAAAGAATCTTACTTATTAGAAGTAATGGTGGGTAAAGAAGACAATGTATTTCCAATGGTACCACAAGGTTGTAGCGTATCAGAAATCAGGTTAAAATAATAATTATGAAACAGGAATATACCATCACCGTTTACACCGAAAACCAAGTGGGTTTATTAAACCGCATTGCTATTATTTTTTCCCGTCGGAAAATTAATATCGATAGTTTAAATGTTTCTCCTTCCGAAGCAGAAGGTATTCACCGTTTTACCATTGTAATCAATGAATTTGAAGAAGTGGTACGCAAACTGTGTAGGCAAATTGAACGTCAGGTAGAAGTGCTTAAAGCCTACTTTAATACCGGTGACGAAATTGTGTGGCAGGAGCTAGCACTCTATAAAGTACCTACCGATGAAGTAGCCGAAAAATTACAAGTAGAAAGACTACTCCGAGAGTTTGGTGCCCGTGCAGTAGTGATACGAAAAGACTATACCATTTTTGAAACAACGGGTCACCGTGAAGAAACAGATAAACTACTAGCCGTATTAGCGCCTTATGGCCTCATAGAATTTGTACGAAGTGCCCGCGTTGCTATTATTAAAGCAAGCAATGGCTTTCACGAAAAGCTAAAAGAATTTGAAGCTGTTGAACCTGCTTCTGAACTCATTGAAAACGAATTTTTAAACAAACAAGCCGAGGTATTCTCGATGTAAATTATTAATAAATAAAAACAGCAATCATGGCAAAATTAAATTTTGGAGGTGTTGAAGAAAACGTGGTAACACGTGAAGAATTTCCGCTAGCAAAAGCGCAAGAAGTATTAAAAGATGAAGTAGTAGCAGTTATTGGTTATGGTGTTCAGGGTCCAGGCCAAGCGCTTAACCAAAAAGAAAATGGTGTAAACGTTATTGTAGGTCAGCGCAAAAATTCTAAAAGTTGGGATAAAGCGGTAGCAGATGGATTTGTTCCCGGTCAAACTTTATTTGAAATAGAAGAAGCATTAGAGCGCGGTACTATTATATGTTATTTATTAAGTGACGCTGCGCAAATAGCCATGTGGCCAACAGTAAAAAAACATTTAACCCCTGGTAAAGCACTTTACTTTTCTCACGGATTTGGTATTACTTATAAAGAGCAAACAGGCATTATTCCGCCTTCCGATGTAGATGTATTTTTAGTAGCACCCAAAGGATCTGGAACTTCACTTCGCCGTATGTTTTTACAAGGCCGTGGCTTAAATTCTAGCTATGCCATTTTCCAAGACGCAACCGGAAAAGCATTTGATCGTGTGGTAGCATTAGGTATTGCCATTGGGAGTGGTTATTTATTTGAAACAGATTTCAAAAAAGAAGTGTATTCAGATTTAACCGGCGAGCGTGGTACATTAATGGGTGCGATCCAAGGTATTTTTGCTGCTCAATACGAGGTGCTACGTAGTAAAGGTCATACCCCATCAGAAGCATTTAATGAAACGGTAGAAGAGTTAACACAGTCTTTAATGCCATTAGTAGCAGAGAACGGAATGGACTGGATGTATGCCAACTGTTCTACGACCGCACAACGTGGTGCATTAGATTGGTGGAAAAAATTTAGAGATGCGACCAAGCCTGTTTTTACGGAACTGTATGAGAGTGTAGCTGCTGGTAAAGAAGCTGCAAAATCTATTGAGAGTAATAGCAAACCTGATTACCGCGAAAAATTAGAAATTGAATTAGCTGAACTACGTGATAGTGAATTATGGCAAGCTGGTAAAACAGTAAGAAGCTTACGTCCAGAAAATCAAAAATAATGACCGCGCTCATGCACGATACCAATGTTTTTCAATTAGATTTTTCTGGCGCTTATGCGCGCTTAAAAGATGTTGTAAAAAAAACGCCACTTACGTACAATCATAATTTGTCTCGTAAGTATGGCTGTGACGTGTATTTAAAAAGAGAGGACTTACAAATTGTTCGCTCCTATAAATTAAGGGGCGCTTATAATATGATGAGTCTTTTGCCCTCCAACCAGCTTGCTAAAGGCGTTGTATGTGCAAGTGCAGGAAACCACGCCCAAGGATTTGCATATAGCTGTAAAAAGCTAAATGTACAGGGCGTGGTTTTTATGCCCATTATAACCCCCAACCAAAAAGTAAGTCAAACTAAAATGTTTGGCGAAGGCTTTGTAGAAGTTAAATTGGTGGGTGATACATTTGACGATTGTGCAGTAGCTGCAAAAAAATATACCGAAGAACATGGACTTACTTTTATTCCACCATTTGATAATGTCAGAATTATTGAAGGTCAGTCTACGGTTGGTATAGAAATTTTAGAAGAACAGCAAAACATTGATTTTCTTTTTTTACCAGTTGGCGGTGGTGGCTTAAGTGCTGGTGTTGGCGCTTATTTTAAAACCTTTGCGCCTCAAACCAAAATTATTGGTGTTGAACCAGAAGGTGCACCTTCTATGCTTACAGCGATAAAAGCCGGACAGCCAGTAAAACTTGATAATATTGATAGTTTTGTTGATGGAGCCGCCGTTAAGCGTGTGGGTGATGCTACATTTGAAATTTGCAAACAGGTCATTGATGATATGCACCTAGTTCCAGAAGGGAAAATTTGTTCTACTATTTTAAAATTATACAACGAAGAAGCCATTGTAGTAGAACCAGCCGGCGCTATTTCTGTTGCTGCCCTTGATGATTATGCCGACCAAATAAAAGGAAAAAAAATTGTGTGTATTGTGAGTGGCAGTAATAATGATATTGAGCGTATGCAAGAAATTAAAGAGCGCTCTTTACAATATGAAGGTCTTAAACATTATTTTTTAATTCGCTTTGCACAAAGGCCGGGCGCCTTAAAAGAATTTGTGAACCAAGTACTTGGCCCCACAGACAATATTACCCGCTTTGAGTATATGCAAAAAAATAAAAAAGATAGTGCACCAGCCCTTGTTGTTGTTGAGTTGCAATCCCCAGAAAACTACCAAGTGCTCATTGATAATATGAAATCATATAACATCAATTATACAGCCCTCAATAAAAACGACAACGTATTTGCTTACCTCGTTTAATTGTTCACGGTTATTTCACTCATAAAAAACCAACCTGGTGTACCTTTTCCTTGATGCCAACTTGGTAGCTTCTTAATGGGCTGTCCCGTAATTTTCAAATATCTGTATGATGCGCTAGGGTATTTTAATTCTAACATTTGAGCAAATGGAGCATCATTCATGGTAGGCATTTCGGGTTTAATATTTGCCAGTGGCTTCCATGTTTTATTATCATTGCTTCCCCAGGCCATAAGAGATACTGGCGGTAAAATATAGGATGTTGTGGCATGAAGAATATTCACCATAATTCTACTAGTTGGTATACTGCTTCCCATATCAAGTATTACCTTAGCTTCATTGTTCTGATAGCCTAGCCATTTACTTGAAAAATCAGTGTAGTCAGCTAAATCTAAATCCGTTAAAACGGTTGCTGCGTTCATATTGTATTTGGCATCAGGCGGTGTAGTTAGTTTGTAGCCCGCTATAGGAAGGCCGGCTTTCATATAAAAATTTCTTACCGTAGCACTACCTTTCCAGCCGGCTTTAAATGCACGAACGCTCAGGGTAGTGGTATTATCAAGCACAATTGGTTTTTTGTATACAAGGCTAGTGCTGCTATCTGGGTCTGTACCATCAAGTGTATATCTGATGGTAACATCCTTGATCACATGCTTAATTTGGATAGGTTGATTTTCTTTGAAATAACCACTTGGTAATGAAATAACGGGATCATTAAGGGTAATGATAAGTGTATCAGCGCCATCAAAGCCGTAATCAATTTTTATTTGTGCATACTGCTTACTAATAGCCTTAATATCTGAAGGTTTAATTTTGGTATCCCAAACAAAAATTTCAGTAATATTTTTATTGGTAAGTAATGTTTTTAACCCTTGCATGGTTATAGCTGTACCTGCTACAGAAACAGCCTTTATTTTTTTCATGGAAGCAATTTCTGCCATGCTTTTATCTGTAACATTCGAATAGTTTACGTTTAATCTTTTAAGATTAGGTAGGTTACTTATCCATGAAACATCCGCATCAGATACAGGCATTTTTGCAGCATACAAATGAACAATTTGTTCTTTGATTGGTTCAAGTTCTGTGAGTTTGCTAGCATTATACTGCGTTTGACCATAAAAAGAAACAGCGAGTGCAGGAGACTTTTCGCCCAACTGCTTGATTACTCTGTAGTTCGATTTTAGTTTTTCTATTGTCGCTTCACTAGCGGCATCAAAGTCATATTTTTCTTCTTTTGCTAAATACGGCTTAATGTATTCTTCTGCTAATATGCGAAGCGTGTCCGCACTATTAATACTTGTTATTTTAGTATCAAATGGTGCTCCTTTTTGAATCCATGCTTCTAGTATAGCAAGCTCGGCAGTGGTTAATTGCGGCTTGTCTGATGGAGGCATATGTTTTTTATCGGAGAGTGGTAAATGTGCTCTAGTGATCACTAAACTTTTAAGTAAATCACCTGCTACCACTGCTTTTCCAGATTTTCCGCCCGTCATAATACCTACCGAATCGCTTAATGATAGTCCACCTTTTTTGTTGCTATTGTTATGGCAAGTACCACATTTTTCTTTGAATATGGTGGCTACCACATTTGGATAAATGCGCGCTTCTGCTAGCGTTAATGTGTTTGGTTGGTTTTTATAAAGCGGTGCCGTTAAAAATCCTTCGCCATGGGTTAGGGTAGCACCAAAGTGGCCTGTTGTTATGGTTAAAAAAAACAGTAGTACCCCACTTGAAATGGCTATTTTTTTATTGGATTGAATAAAGTTTGCATAACTATAGAGTATCCATGCTAAAACAGCTACTGCAGTGCCAGACCATTTATGCCACTGCAACGTATCACCTTCTATGCCTTCTTCTGTGGCCAGTATAATACCCATGATAGCTGTAAAAATGGCTGTTAGTGCACCAAAGAGTCTAACATAGCTAAATACAGTATTGGTAGCAGAACTACTCGGAATAAAATACGAAACAATGGAGATGAGTAAGAGCGTTATAGGTAAGTGGAGTAGTAACGGATGCATTCTGCCCGCTACTTGAAGCCACACTGGTACTTGAAGTTTATCATCAAATACAAATAAAATACCTAATAAAAACAGTCCTGCAAATGCAAGCGAGCTTGCTACTTTCTCAATCCATTTCATAGTTCACTATGCTTGTGTTAATTTATACGGATACACTTTTCCAGAAGCCCACTGCGCCACATAAAGGCTACCTTCATCATCTACGCAAACATCATGTGGATGTGCAAATATTTTGTCGGTTTGTTGAAGGATGTTTAATTTTCCGTTCGTATAAATAGGTTCAGAACCTCCAATGTTAGATACCACTTTGTTTTCTTTATTTAAAATGGTAACAAAGCCGCTCGCTTCTACACCCATGTTTGGTGAACGTAAAACAGCAGCGTATAAATAATCGCCATTAATAACAGGTCTACAAACGCCAGCGCCCGGTACATGTATTACTTCTAATAATTTTCCATCCAAAGAAAATCTTTTAAAGCAAGCTCTGTTACGATCCGTTACAATAAGGGTAGGGGTAGCATTTCTATAATCGATACAAATACCATGTGCATTATCTAGGTATTGTTCTCCTTCGCCTCTGCCACCAAATGCATTTTTTAATTTACCATTAGCGTCATAGTGTAAAATGTATTGTGCACCATAACCATCTGCAATATAAAATTCACCATTATCTAAAACAGCGGTTTCGGTAGGTACAAATTTATCTTTAGTCGCATAGGGTCCAACTTCTGCTGGCGGATCTATGGTAAATAAAATTTTACCGTCCATGGTTGTTTTGTATACCTGGTGTCTATTGGTATCTGTAATAAATAAAAAATCTTCTTTACCCGTTTTTTGAATCGATAAACCATGTGCACCTGGGAACTCGGTACCCCAACTTCCTTTTAGCTTACCTGACTTATTGTAAATGATGATGTTGTTTTTTGTTTCGTTGGTAAGTAGAACAATATGACCTTTACTGTCCTGCACCATTTCATGACAATCATTTACAGGTGTTTTATCGGTGTTTAAAGTTCCCCATTTGGTATCCAAAAAATATTTTTTATCGTTATGGCCGTACACAGGTCCTTTAGGTTTTGCCAATAAATCTTTAGTGATAAAAAAACTAGCACCTGCTAAAGCAGAAGTTTGAATAAATTTTTTTCGGTTCATAGGTTTAATTTTAAGCGATAATATTATTGACAACGTTTCCGTATAAGTCTGTTAAACGGTATCTTCTACCTTGGAATTTATAAGTTAATTGTTCATGCTCTAGTCCTAATAGATTTAAAACAGTAGCTTGAAAATCATGCACGTGAACAGGGTCTTTGATAATATTGTATCCAAAGTCATCTGTTTCGCCATGTACAATACCAGGCTTAACGCCGCCACCTGCCATCCAAATACTAAAGCAGCGTGGGTGATGGTCACGTCCATAATTATCAACGGTCATTGGGCCTTGGCAGAAATTGGTTCTTCCAAATTCACCACCCCATATAACAAGCGTTTCGTCTAGTAAACCTCTTTGTTTTAGATCTTTAATAAGTGCTGCCGATGGTTGGTCTACATCTTTGGCTTGACCGCGCATTTCGTTTGGTAAATTTCCGTGCTGATCCCAACCTTGGTGATAGAGTTGAATAAATCGAACACCACTTTCAGATAATTTACGCGCCAGTAAACAGTTGGCTGCATATGTGCCAGGCACTAAACAATCTGGTCCATACATTTTAATAACGCTATCAGATTCTTTAGAAGTGTCAATGATTTCAGGTACGGCTGTTTGCATACGGTAAGCCATTTCATACTGCTGAATTTTAGCAGCAATTTCTGGATCACCAAACTGTTCGTACTCTAAATTATTAAGTGTTGCTACTTTATCAAGCATTTTACGGCGCGCATTTCTGTCCATGCCTGCTTGATCTTGTAAATACAAAATAGGGTTATCGCCACTGCTAAATTGAACACCCTGATGCACCGAATCTAAAAATCCGTTGGTCCATAATTTAGAATAAACACCCTGTCCATTTCCTTTACCTCTCGATAAAAGCACACAAAATGCTGGAAGGTTATTGTTTTCGGTACCAAGTCCATAACTTACCCAAGAGCCCATACTAGGCCTATTGCCTTGTTGTGCACCCGACTGAAAAAACGTAAGTGCAGGGTCGTGGTTAATGGCTTCGGTGTGCATCGATTTGATAATACATAAATCGTCTACCACAGATGCCATGTGTGGAAAAAGGTCACTCACATACGCACCTGATTTTCCATATTGTTTAAAGTCGTAGTAAGAACCAATCAGTGGAAATTTACTTTGACCTGCTGTCATGCCCGTTAAACGCTGACCATTTCTTATGGATTCTGGTAAGTCTTCACCCATTCTTTCACGAAGCATGGGTTTGTAATCAAAAGTTTCAAGTTGAGAAGGCGCTCCATTTTGAAACAAATAAATAACGCGCTTTGCTTTTGGTGCAATATGCGGCACTGCTTTCATGATGGCATCTTCTGCACTTTCCTTTCCACCAAATAAATCTGGAATGAGGAGTGAGCCAAGGGCAGCACTACCTAATCCAAGGCTCATTCTAGAAATAAATTTTCTTCGATTTGCGTTAAGGCCGTGTTCGAGTAATTCTTTTTCCATGGTTTATGTTTTTGTGATCGCTTCTTGCATGTTATAAATAACCTGAATGGTTTGCATAGCTGCAGCGAGATCAACGATTTGTTTTGTTCTTGGTTTATAAGTACCTGGTTCAATAAGTGTTGCCGCCTTTTTTTGATCTTTGGCTAATTCTTTTTTTGTTTCGTCGTAAAAAGAAACCAGGGTTTCAATTTCTTTACTACTTGCTTGTCTACATAAAATAGATCTAAAAGCTTTTTCAATGAGCTTATTGGCTTCAGGTTGTTGTTGTAGTAATTTATCGGCAAGTGCTTTTGATGCTTCCAGTACAGTTGGATCGTTAAGCATGATAAGCGCTTGCAGTGGGGTATTGGTGCGGTACCTTGTTACTTGACACTCGTCTCTATTGCTTCCGTCAAACATCATCATAGATGGTGGCGGTACGGTGCGCTTTATAAATGTGTACATCCCTCTTCTATAAAGTGCTTGCCCAGTATCTTGCATGTACTTGTTTAAAATACCTCGGCCAGAAGTAGCAAGTTCCCATAGTCCTGGTGGTTGATATGGTTTTACACTAGGTCCACCAATTGTTTTATTAAGAAGGCCACTACTTGATAGTAGCATGTCTCTTACAAGTTCTGCAGAATATCGAACCCTTGGCGCATAAGACCAGTATGTGTTTAGAGGATCTACCCTTTGCTTTTTTTCAGAAATTTCACTTGATTGCTGGTAGGTTGCCGACATTAATATTTGTTTGACAAGCCTTTTCATATCCCATCCGTTGTCTCTGAAGTCTACGGCTAACCAGTCTAATAATGCAGGGTGTGTTGGAAGGTTTCCTTGCATACCAAAATCTGCTGCAGATTTTACAAGGCCTCTACCAAAAAATTCTTGCCACATTCTATTTACAAACACACGTGCTGTTAAACTATTTCTTTTATCAAATAACCATTTTGCCAATCCTAGTCTATTTTTTGGTAGAGAAGGATCAAATTGTAAAACAGCAGCTGGTGTGCCAGCTTCTACTTCAACCGTTTTTGCTGCATAGCTTCCTCTATCTAAAATATAGGTTTTACGAACCGTATCTAAATCACCCATTACAGATACTTCAAGTTTATTGGTATCTACTTTGTTGATGAATTTTAAAATCCCTTTAACATCTTCGTTGGTGATGTCCATGCGTGGATTTTTTGCATAGGTAACAGGTCCGCCAACGGTAGATTCTAAACCAACTTCATTCACGTTATTAAAAAACGCAAAGAGTTGGTAGTAATCTTTTTGTGAAATAGGATCATATTTATGATCGTGACACTTTGCACATTCAACAGTTAGTGCAAGTACCGAACGGCCAAACGTATTGGTTCTATCTGATGCGTATTCGATTCGGTATTCTTCATCAATCACACCACCTTCTTCTGTGATTTTATGATTTCTATTAAAACCCGTTGCTAAAATTTGTTCTTTGGTGGCACCTGGGATTAAGTCTCCGGCTAATTGCCAAGTTATAAATTCGTTGTACGATAAATTTTTATTGAATGCATGAATTACCCAATCTCTCCAAGGCCACTGGCTTCTATAATTATCGTCTTGATAACCATGGCTATCTGCATAGCGTGCAATATCGAGCCAGCTAATCGCCATTTTTTCACCATACTGCGGCATGGCTAATAAACGATCTACTAACTTTTCGTAAGCGTTTTCGCTATTATCATTTACAAAAGCTTTTGTTTCGGCTTCGGTAGGTAAAATACCAACCACATCCATGTAAACGCGTTTTACCAAACGCTCTTTTTCTGCTTCTTTGTTAGGCGATAAACCTTTTTCTTCCATCTTATTTAAAATAAAATAGTCGATTTCATTTTTAGGCCAACTTTCGTCATCAACTTTTGGAAGTGCTTGTTTTTGTGGAATGGTAAAAGCCCAGTGCTTTTCATATTTCGCACCTTGCTCAATCCATTTTTTTATAATAGCTACTTCATTGTCTGTGAGCCTTGGTAGTTTACTAGATGCTACAGGCATCACTAGGCTAGAATCTGTTGTTGTTATTCTTTGAAAAACTTCTGATAGTTCTGGTTTGCCTGGAACAATGCCTCGTTTGGTTGGGTGATCTTGTAAAGCTTTGTATGCTTCACTTTCAATGTCTAATCTTAATCCAGCTTCCCTTTTTTTAGGATCTGGCCCATGACAACTGAAGCATTTATCGGACAAAATAGGTCTCACATCATAATTATAGCTTACAACATCTGGCACTTTTACATCATCCACAGCAGTGGTTCTAAAAGAGTAGTAAGCTAATACACCAACAACAAGGCAAACGCCTGTTAAGATGAAGAGTCGTTTATTGATCATATGAACACATTTATGATAGCAAATCAGTACCTTAAATATAAATCTTTATCGGGCCATTTCTATGCTATTATATAGTGTAGATAAAAAAGTGCAGGAAAAAGCTAAATAAGAGTTGTTTTAATAATGAATATTAATAAAATATAATTCATAAAACGTTAATAAATAATATTTTAAAAATAATCAATCGTATATTTTGCGTTAATATTGATGTGTAAAATGCCTATTCTGTTGAAGCGGTATCCGCAATTTTGATTTATTTTTAAGCAGAAAGAAACGACTATGCGATCAAAACTGTTTGTTCAACCAAAAATGGGTGCTTTAATGGCCCTATTGCTTGTGTTGTTTTGCACGCGTTTAGTAGCTCAAACGGTCAGTTCATCTGCATCCCATTCCGAAAAAAATTATAAAGCCCGAATGGCAAAGCGGCCCATTAAGGTGGATGGAAAATTAAATGAACATGATTGGAAACAAGCGGTACTAATTTCAGATTTTGAAGATATTGAAGGTGCTAGTAAGCCAAAGCCAGCTTTTAGTACTACTGTTAAAATGATGTGGGATAGTCAATATTTATACATTGGCGCTGTTTTGGAAGAGCCGCATTTGTGGGGTACTTTAAAAAAACACGACGACATTATTTATCGCGATCATGATTTTGAAGTTTTTATTGATCCGATGGGTGATGGTGAACAGTATTTTGAAATTGAAATAAATGTGCTTGGAACCATCATGGATTTATTTATGAATAAGCCTTATAAAAAAGGAGGAACCTTTGATATGGGATGGAATACAAATGGTATGCTATCCAGAGTAATTGCCAATGGAACCATCAATGACAATACTGATATTGATAGTGGTTGGACCGTTGAAATGGCCATTCCATTTACAGCCATATCAAGAAACAATAGAATAGCGTCACCGTCTACTACAAATCCTTGGCGCATCAATTTTTCACGTGTGCAATGGACGCTTGAGCCAGATGGAAAATCGTACCGAAAAAAATTAAATGAAAATAAGAGGCCTATTTCGGAACACAATTGGGTATGGAATCCAACCGGCGTTATTGATATGCACGTACCGGTAAAATGGGGCTATTTATATTTTAAAAACTAAATGTATTGTATGTCAAATAATCGTAGACAATTTTTAAAAAATAGTATTGGAACCGCTGCTGCTGCTGGCTTTGCGGCACTTCCTGCTATCGCTAATATGCCAGTAAGCACGGATGTAAAAAAGCAAAAAAATAAACACTGGATTTGGATTAATCCTGATAAAAAAGATGAAGTTGCTGTGCTTAAAAAAAGATATAAAGCATATTATGACGCTGGTATCAGAGGTCTTTTATTTGAAGCTGATAGCGAAAAACATTTTACCGAAGCAAAAAATGCAGGACTAGAAGCGCACCGCTGGAATTGGACAATGAATAGGGGTGATGTATTAAAACAACATCCAGAATGGTCTGCTATTTCTCGTTCTGGTGATTCATGTGCTACTAAGCCACCGTATGTTGGATATTACAAATGGTTATGTCCTTCAAAACCAGAAGTGCAAAATTTTTTAAAAAACGAAGCAGATACTATTTTATCAAAAAATTATATTGATGGTTTACACCTCGATTATATTCGTTTTTGTGATGTGGTATTGCCGCTTAATTTATGGGACACCTATAAATTAGATCAACGAACCGAATTACCTGCCTATGATTTTTGTTATTGCAAAACTTGTAGAGATGCATATGCTGCAAAAACGGGTAATGATCCTTTATCACTTCGCTATCCAGATGCGCAGGTATCTTGGCGTTTATTTAGATACCAGGCAATTAATAATGTGGTAAATGAATTAGCGGTTGTAGCGCATCAACACCATAAAAAAATTAGTGCTGCCGTTTTTCCAATGCCTGAACTTGCACGCCGAATGGTAAGACAAGATTGGACCAATTGGAATTTAGATATGGTTTTCCCAATGATTTATCATGGGTTTTATCAAGAGGGCGTGACCTGGATTGGTGACGCAGTTGCAGAAGGCGTAAGATTTCTAAAAGATGGTGTGCCACTTTATGCTGGCTTATTTTTACCAGACTTTAATAACCAAACCGAGTTAGCTTCAGGTATCAAATATGCCTTACAAAATCAGGCTGCGGGTATTTGTTTTTTTGGCGGTGTTACAGATGAAGTACTGGCAACCTTGAAGCAAGCTAGTTCATAACACAAGTAGGTTCAAGCTTGAATTTGCCGTAAAATCGGTCAATATCGTTGTCTCCTTTGCTGTCTTACAAATTTTAAGCACTGTATATTACAGATTGTGCCACTATGTTGTAGCCCCACCACACTTTTTTAAGTGACATTTAAGCGTATACCTGTGTGTTTTTGACATGCAGTCAATTTGTAATACGATATTGAATGATTTATAAGGGGCGAATCTTAGCAATGTTACTCGGATTATTTCTGTTATCATGTAGCAAAACAGAGCCAAAAAGTTTACTTGAAATCAAGAAAGATTATTTGATTGGCACTGGTGCAACGTTGACCAGTTGGAAATTACAAGGTTTGAGCATTGATAGTCTGCCTCAAACATTATCGGGGAGTCAGGTTGGTTATATTAAAAAATATTTGCCTACAAACAATTTTACAGATACAGATGGCGCAATGGGCAATTGGTCGCTCCCGGTTTCAGATTCTTTAAAAGAAGTATTTAACAATTATCCCTCAGGAATTATTGTAAAACAAATTTACCATATCAGCTTTCTTAGTTACGATTCACTTTCGGTCACTTATTTGTTAAACGGAAAAAAAATCAATGCTAGGTTTAAAGCGATTCGTTAGTATATGCATATTTCTGGTTTTTGCTAATAAAGCTCGAACGCAAATAAGTATACCCTATGTAATGGGGGTCGTTGGCAATACTGGCCAAACTGACAAAATGTTTTCTGGCACTATTCTATTAGAAGGAGGAAGCTGTTTTTTACTATCAAATGGTATTTCAGCTAGTATGCAAAGTACTGCCAATTTATTTAGTATGAATTGTGTTGTATCACCTTCTCTTGAACCACTTCAACTAGATGTTTATCCCAATCCCTTTAAGGAAAAAGTGACGGTTAAATCACACACGGATTTTAATTATACCAAAAACGTCATGTATGATTTGCACTTATATGATGCAGCTGGTATAAGAATCAAATCATTTACTACTTCAATATATATTCTTCGAGCTGGATTTGAAATTAGGATGCCGATACTATCCGCTGGAACTTATTATTTAAAAGTACAAGTAGGTCAACTGCATATACAAACATTAATATTAATAAAATCACAATAGTTACCATGAATTTTAATTCAAAAAAAATCTTTTTCATTATAGTACTACAGTGCATTGTTGTTTGTTTACATGCACAAGTTTCAAAAGTGCCAGATGGTATTTTATTTCAAGCAATAGCTAAAGATCCTGCAGGCAATCCGGCAAAAGGAAGAACTATTTATATCAAAAATGCAATTATACAAAATAGTATTTCGGGCGTGCAAGTATTTCTTGAATCGCATAAAATAGTAGCTTCTAGTGAAGGTGTTTTTACCATTGTAATTGGAAAAGGCAATAAGTTGTCAGGCCCAGCTTCTATTGGCAATATCGATTGGTCAAGTGGTCCTTATTTCTTAAATATTAAAGCTGCTATTGCTCCTTCGGTTCCGCTCAGCAATTGGAATGTAGAGGAACATTATATAGATATGGGCACGTCTCAATTTTGGACAGTTCCATTTGCACTTTTTGCAGCAAGAGTAGAAGGGTTTGAGTTAAAATTAAATATTGCAGATACGGCGTCTATGTTAGCGCCTTATTTAAAAAAAATCGACACAGCCTCGTTGTCAAATCGGATTAATGCTAAATTAAATCCGGTAGATACCTTGTCGTTATCAGCGCGCATTAATTCAAAACTAGGTAGTGCAGATACTGTTTCGTTATCGGCTCGAATTAATACTAAATTAGGAAGTACAGATACAATGTCTATTTCGAATCGAATTAATAATAAAATTGCGTTTTCTGATACTGCCGCCATGCTTGCTAATTACGCAAATCGAAACGAATTAACTGATACAGTTTCGTTGTCAAACCGAATTAATGTTAAATTAAATCCGGTAGATACCTTGTCGTTATCGGCGCGCATTAATTCAAAACTAGGTAGTGTAGATACTGTTTCGTTATCGGCTAGAATTAATAATAAAATTGCGTTTTCAGATACTGCTTTAATGCTTACTAATTATGCAAAACGAAACGAGCTAACTGATACAGTTTCGTTGTCAAACCGAATTAATGTTAAATTAAACAGTGCAGATACGATATCTATTTCGAATCGAATTAATAACAAAGAATCAATTGCAAATAAAAGTAGTATACTTGTTGTGGATGGCAATTCTGATACAAAGTATCCTTCGGCGAAGGCCGTAAAAACATATGTAGACTCATTGATATCAATCATACCAACAAGTAACAATCATTCAAATATACAAGTTGTAGATGCAACGCCTACGATAAAAGGAATAGTCCAACTTACTGGTGATTTAACTGGAACGGCAGAGCGTCCAATGGTTGCTCCTTTAGCAATTAATACTTCTAAAATAGCTACGGCTGCTGTTACAAATGATAAAATAGCGGATGGAATTAGCGCCTCTAAAGTAGGTCTTCAAAATGTCAATAATACATCTGATGCGAATAAGCCAGTTAGTAGTTTGCAACTAGATGCTTTGAATACGAAGCTCGCATTAGCAGATACTTCAGCAATGCTTACGAATTATGCAAAAATAACGGATGTAAATAATGCGCTTACAACAAAGCTGGCCATTGCAGATACGTCGTTGATGTTAGATAGAAGAATTGCTCGAGATACTTCATATTTATCTTTTCGTATTGATGGCAAAATTGATCAAGTTGATAAATCACTTGATATCAATGCAGACGGTATTTCTGATGTTAAACTTCCAACTGTAAAAGCAGTTAAAACCTATGTTGATTCGGCAATTGTTGCAAATGGTGGAAATAATAATTCAAATAATAACTCGGCTAATGTTTCTGATGCCGATGCTACCAATAAAGGTATATTAAAACTCGCTGGCGATTTATCAGGTACAGCTGCATTACCTCAAGTTGCTAATGGTGCCATTACTACTTCAAAAATTGCTAATGGTGCAGTAACTGATTTAAAAATTGCAAACGGGATTAGTGCATCAAAAGTTGGCTTAGGAAATGTAGACAATACAAGTGATTTAGATAAGCCTATAAGTACACTCACCCAAGCTGCACTTGATGCTAAGTATTCAAATATTCAGGCACAGGTGTTAAATGGAAATTTGAATAATAAAGTAAATATTTCCGATACGAGTGCTATGTTAAGTGCTCGTTTTGCTAGAGACACTTCATTTATTTCAAATAGAATCAATCAAAAAGTAAATCTTGCAGATAGCGGTATAGTATATGCTACGCCATCTCAAATTACAGCTGGCGCTTTTGATTCAACATCGTTAAGTGATCGGATCAATCAAAAATATGATGCTGTAAGTGGAGATATTTTATTTAATCGAATTAATACGAAGCTCAATGCAGTTGATACCATTTATTTAAGTAATCGAATTCATTCAAAATTAAATGTTGCAGATAGTACTTACAGTTATGTTACGCCTACTCGTTTGCTAAATGCAGCTACGGATACCACTCAATTATCAAATAGGATTGATGAAAAACTGAATACAGCTGATACTACTCGTATGTTAAGAGACTATATGTTAAAGGCAGGCTTAAGTAGTGTTGCAACAACAGGCAATTACCTTGACTTAATTAACAAGCCTGTTTTATCTAATAATAGCGGGGCAGTGACATCTGTAAATACATTAATTGGTGACATTGTTATTGATAAATCTAGTATTGGGTTAGGGAGTGTTGACAATACGAGTGATGTCAATAAACCTATTTCATTTTTGACCAATAATGCTTTAATTGGCAAAGTATCTACAAGTTTAATCAATGCGCCAAATGGTGTGGCTGGCCTAGATGCAAATACAAAAATCCCAACCTCTCTGTTGCCGCCTATTTCCTTTACAGCAATTTCTGTTGTTGCTAATGCTGCAGAAATGCTAGCACTTGGCGCGTCGTCTGTTAAGGGAACGGTTTGTGTACGAACCGATGTATCAAAGTCATTTATTTTAAATACCGATTTTTCTTCTAGTTTAACAGATTGGATAGAACTTTTAACACCAGGCGCTCCAGTTCAAAGTGTGAATGGAAATATTGGCGTTGTTAATTTGAAAACAAATAATATTAGTGAGCTTACTAACTTATATTTTACCGATGCCCGGGCAAGGGCCGCATTAACTGCAAATGCACCGCTTTTATTTAATCCAACTACAGGTGTTTTTAGTATTGACACAAGTAACAATGTAAGTAGTATTGCAACCAAGTGGAATGTTTTACAGCAAACAACAGCATCCACTTCAGGTCTTGCTTTAAAAGTTAATATTTCTGATACGGCAAATATGCTCTATCCTTATGCAAAAAATTATCAAGTAGCAAATGGGTTAGCTGCAAAGTTAAATATTGCAGATACGGCCTTCATGCTAAGTCAGCGAATAGGACGAGATACCATCTCATTATCAAACCGTCTTAATGCTAAACTTTCAATCACAGATACTGCACTCATGTTAAGCAGTAGAATAGCCCGTGATACAATTTTACTTTCTGAAAGAATTTCTAGTAAAGTATCAATAGTAGATACTTCTGTCATGCTTAGTTCAAGATTTGCAAGGGATACTGTTGCGCTTTCAAATAGAATTAACCTGAAATTAAACATCTCAGATACTGCTTTGATGCTCTCTAAAAGATTTGCAAGAGATACTGCCATTCTTTCTAATAGAATTAATTTAAAATTAAATACTGCAGATACATCTGCCATGCTCACTAATTATTTGGCAAGTATTCATACAAAAGAAAATGCAGTCAATAAATCTGTAGATACGAGCCTCGGCGGACTCTCACCAAGTAATGTTTTATTTCCAACACAACTCGCTGTAAAAAAATATATTGAAAATAATGCAGCAACTATAAGTTCAAGTAGTACGGGAAATGTGGTGGATGCAACAACTTCTATAAAAGGAAAAATTCAGTTAGCTGGTGATTTAGGTGGAACAGCAGCGAGTCCTCAAGTGCTTTCTATTGGTGGAATACTTAAAGATACATTAGCTGAGGCATTTAACTTGATGAAAGCCGCAACGCCAGATAATATTGTAAACTATATGGTACGACGAAGTCCAATTGGAGATTTTTCTGGTAGTACCATAACAGCAAACACATTTAGAGGAAATTTGATTGGAAACGTAACAGGTAATATTACAGGAAATGTAACAGGAAATATTTTAGGTACACTTACTGGTAATGCAACCAATGTTTCTGGGATTGTTGCAATAGTAAATGGTGGAACAGGCGCTAACTCTGCAACGTCTGCCCGAACAAATTTGGGACTTGGTAATATCGACAATACTTCTGATTTAAATAAACCAGTGAGTCTTGCTATGCAAGCTGCACTTGATGTAAAAGCAAATTTGGCATCACCCACTTTTACAGGACTTGTTGTTTTGCCAACTGCTACAACTGCTGTTACGCAGCCTTTAAATGACAATAGTACTAAATTAGCGACCACGGCTTATGTGGCGAGTGCCATGGCAGATGCTTCTGGAACTATAACAAATTCTGTGGCAGATGCAACTACAACGAGCAAAGGTAAAATTTTATTAGCTGGAGATTTAGGTGGTACTGCATCTATTCCGTTAGTTGTGAGTATTGGCGGTTTATCCAAAGACGATATTGCTGCCGCTGCAATTTTAGCAAATACCGCAACAGCTCAAAATACAGCAAGTACGATTGTTAAACGTGACGCTTCGGGTAATTTTATTGCAAGTAATATTACTTCTAATATCATTGGTAATATAACTGGAAATGTAACCGGGAATCTTGTAGGAAATGTTACGGGGTCGCTAATAGGTAATGCTACCAACGTTTCTGGCGTAGTGGCTGTTGCAAATGGAGGTACAGGAGGAAGCAATGCGAGTAATGCACGTACCAATTTAGGTATTGGTAGTATCGATAATACTTCTGATGTAAATAAACCTGTAAGTACGGCACAGCAAACAGCACTTGATTTAAAAGCGAATTTAGCTTCACCAACATTTACAGGTCTGGTAGTATTGCCAACAGGTACTACAGCGGTTACACAAGTAGTCAATGATAATTCCACAAAATTAGCGACAACGGCCTATGTAGCAAATGCACTTGCCGATGCATCAGGATCTATCACAAACTCGGTAGCTGATGCAACAACTACTACAAAAGGTAAAATATTATTAGCTGGTGATTTGGGTGGCACTGCTACTGCACCAGAAGTTTTATCTGTTGGAACAGTTACAAAAGATCAAATTGTTGCTGCTACAACACTTGTTAATACAGCTACAAGTGTTGGAACTGCAAGTACAATTGTTGCAAGAGATGCAAATGGCTCTTTTGCCGGAAATTTATCAGGTAATGCAACCAATGTAACAGACGTTGTGGCTATAGCAAATGGAGGAACAGGCGTAACCACAATTGCTGCCATGAAAACGGCTTACGGTTTAAATAATTTAGACAATACAAGTGATATAAATAAGCCCATTAGTAGTTTAACACAAACGGCATTGAACTTAAAAATTAATAATTCTTTAATTGGTGTTGCTAATGGTGTTGCCAGTTTAGGAGCTGATGGGAAAGTGCCAACTGCTCAGTTGCCTGCTCTATCTATAACTTCTGTGAGTGTTGTAAACAGTAGCGCTAGTATGCTTGCACTAACCGGATTATCTGTTGGATCTGTAGCTGTGCGAACAGATAATGCAACCAATTTTATTTTAGTGGCACTTCCGGCAAGTACGCTTGCAAACTGGGTTAGTTTTTCTCCAGCTGGCGTTAATGTGCAATCAGTAAATGGTGTAACGGGTGCTGTAGCATTAACCGGTGCAGCAAATAGAATTTCTGTTACATCCAATGTTTTTGATATAGCTGCTACCTATGCAGGCCAAAGTTCAATTACTACACTTGGCACCATTGGAACGGGTGTGTGGAATGGAACAACTATTGCTATTAATAAAGGTGGTACAGGTGCAACAACTGCCAATGATGGATTTAATGCACTAGCACCTGCACAATCTGGACATACAGGAAAATTTTTAACAACCAATGGAACAAATACAAGTTGGGCAAGTATTGGTGCAGCAGGTGGTTGGAGCACTACAGGGAATAGTGGAACTGTGGATGGTACAAACTTTTTTGGTACGACGGATGCGCAGCCATTAAATGTGCAGGTGGGCGGTATTGTATCAGGGAGGTTTGATGTGAATGCGGTGTCTGGTCAATCGACGCTTGGCTATGGTGCGGGTTATTCATTATCGC
>JACCDN011134037.1_pt1 | contig 57664 bp, 52 predicted proteins | sample 7441691 | NCBI WGS metagenome assembly JACCDN01 (sample SAMN15323439, study PRJNA562643) | freshwater metagenome | isolation source: river surface water | place: USA:Blue River Watershed | collected 2017-08-16 | reverse complement strand
GGCCAAGATTTGATTAAGTTACTCCAACATCATTCTGGCCTTTCTTATTTGCGTCTTTCGCAAGATGGAACGCCGAGCCATCCTCTTTACTTGCCGTCGGATCTGACTCCTCAACCTTACTAAATCTTCATTAGTGACACCAGTGGTGACACAAATATGCGAGATGTGAATCTTACGAAGAAATAATCTTCACACTTTGTGGATCGTACGAGTAATTCACAATTGAGCCATCTTTAATCTTTTCTATCGCTTCATCAATTATAAAAAGTGGAACAAGAAACCATTCTCTTGGAACGACAGGATTTCCAAATCTATCTTTGATCTCAATATTCAATTTTGCTGGCTCAAAAAACCTGTGAATGAGGTTTTCAAGTTTTGCTCGATTGATGTTAGAAAGCTCATAAGTTGCTACAACTTCAACATCAGCCATTAGGAAAGTTGGATCGAGTTCTGCATTGGAAATGCGCTTTTTTATGTCGCCGCTTGTTACGCCGATTTTATGGATAACATCTCGGCTCTTCTCAATAATTGGATGACTGGATTTGCTGCGCAGGATGTAGATTGTGCCGGCTTCAATATCTCCATCTTCAACAACGCCTGAAAACAAAGGTCCAGCTGATGGATCTGTAATACGCCTTCCAGCATCATCCTTATACAAAGCCCTTTGAAGAGATCTCATTAGTAAGTTACTTTCCGTGCCATTGTCATATATGACTCTAAGGCGAGCATCAGTTGCTCCATTTGGGGTTTTGATTAACTCTCCAACATCTGCAACATAGGTAATTTGTCCACCTAGGATAAAAAATTCACCTTTTTCAATACTAGCATCTTCTTTGAAACGACGACTTTGACGCGTTCCGATCTTTAAATCTTCCTGAATCTTGAGAAATAGGGGCTTAAATTTCTCAAAGTCTAAGCATGGATTGTGCTTAGCAATTTCTTCGGCGGTCCTGATTTCTGCACGAGTTTTAACATGGGTTAGTTTTGTAATATCACTTTCGCCGGCATCAAATACTCCGAGTTCTTCAAGAAGTGCATTATCATCTAAATGATCAGCGACGGTTTCATGCAAGAAAGATTGTTCGGAAAGCAACCCATATTTATCGATTCCAGCAAGTACAGTGCGACACTCTTCTGAAGCACGGATTTTATTAAGTCTTACTGCATAAAGTCGTTCGAATATATCTTTATCTTCTGCGTTACTTGGTAGATTTTTAGACTTCTCAAAGAAGCGCTCTATCTCTTCAAAGCCAGCAATAATTCGTTCTTCACGCGGCGAACGGCTACTCGATTTACGATCCTCAGCCTCAACGCCAAGTTCAGCGAGTAAAGCATCATCTTCATCGGTAAATCTTGCTTTAGCCATTGTTTGCCTCCGCTCTCACGCGTGCTAGAAAGGCAATTCCTTCAGCCATTCTTTTTTCCCATGGATCAGGGGAGGTAAGAGAGGGCAATCTGCCGCGTTCTTGTTTAAATTTCAGAGCGCGCTTTGCTAGATCTCTTGCCTCATCCAGTGTAAGGGTAGTCTTCTTGCCTGCGATCACAGCTTGTACCTGCTTAAGACTGTCCTCAGTCATTGCTTTAGCAAGAATAGCGTAAGCTTCCCCGAAAGGGTTAATGCGGTCAATTAAATCAATATCTAGATCACGAACATCCATCGTGAATTTGCGCACACCATCAATTAAGGCAGTATTACTGCTTTGTTGAAGATCATCATCCGAATTAATAATCTTTTTTGCTTGTTGAGTTAGATTGAGTGCTGCGATGGCGTGCTGGCGAACCGCCTCCTGATCTTCTTCATCCAGTTCCGGATATTTTTCCTTAACGATTTTACCCATACGCACTTGCGTAAGTTCTTCTGGTACTACTTCAGAATCAAACAAGCCGCGCTCAAGGGCGGTTTTATCCTGAACAAAAGCTGCGATTACTTCATTCAAATCTTCTTGGCAAATGCGTGTGGCTTCCTTGCTCTTAGGTTCCGTCAATCCTTTAATCTCAATTTGGAATTGGCCCGTTTGCTGATTAAAACCAATATTTTCTTTGCTAGGATCGTAGCCACCATCACCATAATCAAACCCTTCAACAGGTCCGCTGCCTGTGCTTTTTGGCGTGAAATTAAATTTAGGTGCAAGCACCTGTTCCATCAACAGACTGGCTGCAATTGCTTTTAATGTATCATTTACCGCGTCAGTCACAGCATCTTTGGAAGCATCTGGCTCAGCAATAAGGTTAGTGAAGCGTGCATGGGTTTTACCCTCTGCGTCACGGGTGGCGCGGCCAATGATCTGGATGATTTCAGTTAGACTGGAGCGATAACCAACGGTGAGTGCATGTTCACACCAAATCCAGTCAAAGCCTTCTTTTGCCATGCCAAGAGCGATGATAATATCTACGTGGTCTCGGTTATTTTTCTGCGTTGGATCTTTTAAGGATGTAGAAACTTTGTCGCGTTTAGTAGGGTCATTATCCACTAAATCTGCAATACGAAGAATTTTGCCGTTTGTTGTTTTAACAAGATGAAATCCTGTTTGTGGGTCGGTGCCTTGCCAATCACCTAGCTCATGGATGATATGTTCGACTTCTTTAATTTTATCTTTTGTACTTTCGCGAGAGTTAACATTTGGGATGTGAATGATAGTTTTCTCATTTGGATCTAACACGCTTAGGATTTCATCGCAATAAGATCCAGTGTAGAAGTAATAGCCAATATTTAACTGTTTGAGATATTGATAGCCATTAAGCTGCTCATAATAGGTATAAGTAACGGACTCAAATTTTTCTTCATCTTGTGATGAAAGTACTGCCTCGGCATCACCGCGGAAATATGAGCCAGTCATTGCAACAATATGTGTTTTATCCCGCGCCATAAATTGGCTGAGATGTGAACCTAGTTTGTTGTCTGGGTTTGAGCTGACATGGTGAAATTCATCAACGGCAATCAGGCAATTATCAAAGGCTTCAACGCCAAATCGATCAATGGCAAAACGAAAAGTAGCATGGGTGCAAACTAATATTTGATCTGAACTGTCCAAGAAAGCTTTTACCGAATTTACTTTTCCGCCGTTGTCATCTCCCGGAGCATTACATAGATTCCATTGTGGAGAAACTTCCCAATTTGCCCAGAAGCCATATTTCATCAGTAGCTCATTGTTGAAACTAGAGCCGATGGATTTTTCTGGCACTACGATAATGGCTTTCTTCAGTCCCTGATTATGAAGTTTGTCTAGTGCAATGAACATCAAGGCGCGACTTTTACCTGATGCCGGCGGGGATTTAATTAATAAATATTGCTCGCCGCGTTTTTCGTATGCGCGTTCCTGCATTACACGCATTCCCATTTCATTGGCTTTAGTTGAGCTGCCATTGCTTGCATAGTTTACTGATACAGATGGAATTGATTTTTTTTGTGTCATTTTGCGGCTCTTTTTTTTAGTTCATCCGCCACGGTTGGCTTGGCAGTCATTTTGGTATAGAGGTCGAATAGCTTTTCTAGTCTTTCAGTATCGTTCTTGAAGCGACGGCCGATATAGATGCGTTCTAATACCTCGTCATTTCTCTCATGGGCGTGGCGTAAGTTTTCTGGCATATTGATGGGGTCGTATAAATCAGCGATGGTTGCGGGAAAATGTGCTTCCCGTGCCAGTAGAATATCTTCTGCGCATTGAGTGAGATCAGCTTTATTCTTTTCTGTTAGTGATGGAATAGGGAAAGTATTCCAACCAAGCGTGTTGGAGTAGGAAAAATCAGTCCTCATCCGAACGCATACAGTACCAATCCAAACCCAATGCAAACGGGAAGCAATGAGCGCCATGTTCCACAAGGGAGCATCATAGAGAGCGAAAGCCTTGTTGTGTATAATTGCTGAAGCATCAGCAACCCCAACAGGTAAATACTCCCTATTTTCAGAACTTACGATTGGAACAATCACAACCAAAGATTTGGCTTCGTACTGATCACGAAAGCGATAAGGTGTAGATAGTAGCTTTTGTGCTTGCATATCTTTAGTTTTCTCTTGGCGTGCTTCTTTTACTTTTTCAACTCTTTGCCATATTGCTGGAATTGACTGAGCACTATCAAGGTTCTCTTGAGTTATCCAAATGCATTGGCGGGGATTTCCTGAAATTAATTCTTTAGATCCGTATAGCGGACGTATGTATGGTTTTGCCTTTGGCTCTATTGCGCATAAGCTATCAGCTTCATGGCCGTGAAGCATCAATGCATTCGCATAATATGGGTGATTGCCAAACTGCATAGATCTTCGCTCATCTGGAACTTTTGTTCTAGGTATTACAAAAACATTCTCAGAAGGGACTAGATAAGCGTTGATATTGTTGGTTTGGAAAACTGTGATGGACTCATTCTGATCTATTAAATAGAGATTCTTTACAGTGGTTTTGTTTTTTGTTAATCCAATAATAGAAACGGTTACTCCTGCGTTGTTACTTGCTAAGTTAGACCACCTAAAAGACCGATAGGCAAAACTTATTGAGGTTCCTGATGCCATAATTACAGGCCAAAGTGCTGAAACCTGAATTCCTTGGCATATAGAGTTTGTTGTTACAAACGCGGCATCTGCATGGGTATGTTTCATAAAATCTGATGCTTTCATGAACCAGCCCGATACATAATCTAATGACAACAAGTCTTTGCACCGACCTACAAAGACAGCTTTGAGCTCTGCTTTTTGTTCATCACTTTGATATTTACGTCCTAAATACGGCGGATTACCACAAATGTAGGTCTCTCCACCTTCGTTCTCAAAATCAATTTCTGCCTGATTTACTGGAGTATTAAATAAGTCGTCACCCTGCAAACTTACCTTTGTTCCAGTAGGAGGGCAGATAGAAAGCCAATCAAGTCTGAGTGCATTGCCGCAAGTAATCCAATTCTGAGAATCTAATGGAAGAAATTCTGCTAGAGCCAGTTTATGGCCAAGATAAAGGGTATCACATTGATATTCGGCAATGATAAGTGCAAGACGTGCAACTTCAGACGCAAAATCTCGCAACTCAATTCCTCTAAAGTTTGTTAAAGGAATTTCACTTCTTTTGTTTTGTTCGCCGCGTCTTTTATTGATTTCAGCTTCAATTTCACGCAGCTGTTTATAGGCAATAACTAAAAAATTCCCAGATCCACAAGCTGGATCAAAAACTCTAATTCTAGAAATTCGCTTTCTTAAGTTGAGTAATGAGCGATGATTATCTCCAGCTTCTTCTAACTTTGAGCGTAGTTCATCTAAGAATAGGGGGTTTAGAACCTTTAAAATATTTGAGACACTGGTGTAGTGCATTCCAAGTGCGCCGCGCTCCTCATCTTCTGCAACAGCCTGAATCATTGATCCAAAAATGTCGGGATTGATTTTTTTCCAATCAAGATTCCCAACATGTATCAAGTAAGATCTGGCAATTTTGCTAAAATGAGGAACTTCAATATTTCCAGAAAATAAACCGCCGTTTACATAAGGGAAATCTCTAGTCCAAGAACGAATTTTGGCTTCATCTCTATCTTGTGGCTTTGTGTTCATCGAGCGAAACAGCTCACTAATCACCTCGTGTGTGTTAGAAGAGTCTTTTATACTCATTTTTTCAACAGTGCTTGTGAACAAGCCTTGGTTAAAAATGTCGGTATCTTCAGCGAAGAAACAAAAAATTAGTCGTGCCATGAAATGATTCATGTCATGGCGTCTTTCATTTTTGCCCCACTGTGGATTATCTTTTAGTAGCTCTATGTAAAGTTTATTGAGACGACTTGTAGCTCTAATATCAAATGAGCTTTCTCGGATTTGTTTAACAGTTGTAATGCCAGCAAGAGGTAAGAAAAACCCAAAATGGTTTGGAAATTCCTCATAACTACAAACAATAATTTCGCCGCTATTTATATCTTCGGAGTGAAATTCCTTACCATCTGTTGCTAGAATATATTTAACTTTCTGGCGAGTTGTTGCCAAACTGTTTTTTAGCTTCTGTAGAGTTTTATTAACTTCTCCTGCTTCACATACCGCCATGTGAATGTTGTTCTGTTGAAGAACAGCACCTTCAATATCAGTTTTGTTTGTGTCGCCCTTTTTAAGACGAGCAATCGTTGTAGTTTTATTGCCGAAAGCCTCTAAAAATAGATAAGGAAATTCCGTAGGGCTAAAAGGCTGTTCTGCTAGATTTGAGATGGCTTCTTCTATTTCTACTGGATTCAAATTATCTGCTCCTGTTTAACAATTGTGTTAATAATAAAGGTCATAGTTTTTGGACTATTTTTTCTGAAACGAACTCAAAGGCTTCGTCAAAGTCCCACTCTATTTTGTAGGGTAAAAGTACATCCATATCTACCCTGAAATCTCGATTGAGTTTTTTGAGATCTAAGTTGTTTTGAAACATCGTTTGAGAGACGTTTATTCCTTCCCATTCGCAATATTTCTTAAAGATTCGGATAGTCTCATCAACATCGGCCAAATTTCTGCTAAAAACATACCACAAATCGAATAGGTCTCGGCCTTTTCTTCTTTGATAAAGCGCTCTGATTTTGGTGGCCATTAACTCTTCTATCTGATTGACAGAAATTACGCTGTTTCCGCTAAACCACTCCGACTCAAATTCAAAAGGAGTTTTGCCAATTTCTTTGATTTGGAAGTGTTCCAGAATGTTAATTTCGATCTTCAGCTTCATTTTGAAATTGCTGACGGAGGTATATTTATAAACCAACTTTACTGATCTTGCGGTTCTTTCTGAAGACGGTTTTCCTAGCCAATCCAGCGCGATTCTGATTTCATCAAGCGTTTCACCAATTGATTCAGCACTTTTTTGAACAAAGTCTAAATCCTCACTGTAACGAGCTGCCGGTTTTAAATAAATTTTATTCAGAGCTGTTCCACCTCGGAAAATCAAGCTGTCCTGAACTTTCTGGTTATTGTAAAGACAAACCAAAGCACGGTTGATGATCAAATCTTGCTCAACCATATCAAGATTTTGCCATGGAGCCTTTGCTTGCCATTTTTCGATTAAATATTGTGGGATCATAGGTCGCTCTCAACTGTTGTATTTTCGATAATTTTCCACTTCTTGCAGCGGCTATATCCTGCGGGACTAATTTCTGGAACTAGTGTTACAAAACTTAGCTTCTGGCCAGATAGATGATCAATAATCGCATTAACTACCAGATCTCGATGATCATTATTTTCGGTGTCAATTTTTTCTAAAATATATCCCAAGCGCTGAAGCCAAGAAGTGCCTTTAGAATTTTTTGCAAGATCAATTAGTTTTCTTGGATCAATTTTCTCGGCAATTTCAGATAAAACTGTGGCTGTATGATTAATTCCTCCGCTTGGGTTAGGGTACAAAAGCAAGTCCATTGCAGTTAACTCAGGAGAGGAAATCTTTAAATAGCCACTGCGGACAACTACATCCTCTAAAGGCAAATTTGCTAAAGATTTTTTGTAGAAGAATTTGATGCAAACATCTCCAAAACGCAGCTCTCTCTTTATTTGTTTGTCGGAGATAATTTGAAATGAATTTGGTTTTTGATGAGTGGCACCATGATACATTGCAGCTGTGAGCAAGCCTGAGTAATAATTAATTTTGAGATGTTTTGCGAGAATTGGGACTAACTCTTCAGCTGGAATGCAGCCGAATTTCTGATGTTCCGGAGGGACTATGATGTAGAAACCTTTTGCAGGGCTGATAAGGTCGCCTTGTTTTTTGATGTAGCCAATTGCAACAAGGATATTACTTTTTGATGTTTGCAAGTCTTTTGCAGCCTGATCGGCAGTAAAAGAAATTTGGCCAGATTTCCGTAGTTGTTTCAAATAATCTGAGAAATTTATCATATCCTTTAAATAAGTAATAACCTAATTCAGATGATATGAAATCATCAAAAATAGTAAAAGTCAATTATATTATATCTCTAAAATAAGGATAATCTTTATTAAACAGCTACGCTATAGTAGAATGACTTATTTGACAGTCCATCATCTTCGTGTGTGGGTAGTTAAGTCTCACCAGTGGTGAAACTTAGAAAAAACCGGGAAAAACTGCATATTTAGGAAAAAATCCCAAGTGCTATATTTTCCAAATTCTATCACAACGCCAAATTAACTTGCAGTTTTTAAATGTTTTTCTAAAGTGTATCGTGTAAGGCTACACATTACATTTTAAAAATTAGTAAATCACCAATGAAAAAATCAAATCAAAATCATCCAGGACTTTATGTAAAAAAAGTCCTTAAGAATAAAAAATTAACAACTGTAAAGGCGGCTGAAATTCTTAACATTGGAAGGCCGGCTTTAACAAATTTCTTGAACGGAAAATCGGATCTTTCAATGGAAATGATCGCGCGTTTAGAAAAAGGCTTTGATATAAAAAAATCAGAATTACTTCAATTGAAGCAGGAATATGATAACTCCAAAATCACTCAATACGAAAAAGAATTACCAATAAACAGATATACTACCGGTAATTTTGAAATAAGAGCTTCAGAAATTGAACTATGGTCAGAAAAATATGAATCTCGAGCGGAGCTGGCAGTATTCGTCAGAAAATTGGTTAATAGTACAGGAATTGGGTTAACTAAAGTTGATTTCCCGGGTTTTGAAAATTCTGAAAGACATGGTTGGGATGGAGAAATTGAATCTACTTCTGCTACTCAAAGAATTCCGCTAGGTCGTTCGGGATGGGAACTAGGCGTTGGAAAAGACCCAAAAAGTAAAGCTGATAGCGATTATAAAACGCGAACTGAAGGAGTAGGCGCGAAAGAAAGAAAGGCGATGACCTTCGTATTTGTGACTCCACGAAACTGGAAGGATAAAAAAAAGTGGGAAGATACCCAAAAGAAGAAAAAGGAATGGGCAGATGTAAGAGTTTATGACGCTAGTGATTTGGAACAATGGATCGATCAGTCAAATTCGACGCAGTCATGGTTTTCTCAAAGAATGGGAAGAGATGATAAAGGTATATGGTCGTTAGAGGGATGCTGGAAGAAATGGGCGCTAAATTCTCAGCCGGAACTAAATAAAACTTTGTTTAAAGAAACCGTAGAAACAGGTACAAAGAGACTTTTGTTATGGCTGGATAATAGTAATCCTACAAAACCATTCATCATCACTTCGGATTCTCATGAAGAAGCACTGGCTTTTCTATACTGCGCTTTTGAAAGTTTTGGTAGTTCTTACTTCGATAAAACGGTTGTAGCAAAATCACCGGAAGCTTTGAGAAAATTAACGGCCGATAACTCGAAGGATATAATGATTATTTCATCCTCTGAAGCAGAAAAAGAACTTACTGGCCGTCAGAATGCTTTTCACACTATAATAATTCGTCACAAGAATGAAGTTCTCAATCAAGAAGAAGTTAGTCTAGCGCTTGATATGCCAAGTCACAAAGCTTTTAAAGAATCATTGTCTGAGATGGGAATGGATGATGATATGGTCAACCGCCTCATCAAGGATTGTGGGTATTCCCCAACAATTTTGAGACGACTTTTAACTAATGTTGAAGCTGAAAAATTCCCAGAATGGCGTAAAGATAGTAATATGGTGCGAAGCCTAATACCAATAGCATTAGCAGGCTCATGGGACGAGAATAGAGAAGCAGACAGAGAGATAATCAAGCTTTTATTCGGAGTTGATAAGCAGGAAATAGTAGAAGAGCGGATTGTAGAACTCCGCCAGAAAGATTCGACATTGATTTGGGGTATTGAGAATAAGGTTGGTGTAAAATCGAAAAAAGAGAGTCTGTTTTTAGTGAAAGATTTGATGACTAAATCAGATCTAAAAAACTTCTTTAAGGTAGCTCATACTGTATTGGGAGAAGAAGATCCTGCATTGGAGTTGCCAGAACATCAAAGATGGATGGCGGCGATACATAACAAGATTCGTAATCATTCTGGATACTTACGCGAGGGTATCTGCGAAACCTTGGTGTTACTTTCCGTTAATGGTAATTCTTGGTTCAAAAATAATCTAGGAATTGATGTCAAAGCTGAAGTTGACAGTCTGATAACAAAATTATTAAAGCCATTTAAGCAAAATACTTGGCTCTCTCAGAGAAATGATTTGCCAAAATATGCCGAAGCCTCGCCGGAAGCATTCTTAAAAATAATTGAAGAAGATTTAGATAGCGAATCACCTGAAATTCTGGCGTTATTTAAACCGGAAAAAAATGGAATTTTTGGCGGCTGTCCCAGAGCAAGTTTGTTATGGGCTTTAGAAATACTTGCTTGGCATCCACAGAACTTACTAAGAGTCTCAATAATTTTGGCGCGCCTATCTCAATATAAAATTGAAGATAATTATTCAAATAAACCGCTAAATAGTTTAAAAAATATTTTTAAATCATGGCTTCCTCAAACCTCTGCAAATATTGAGCAACGCTTAAAAACCTTGTCTGCGCTAGAGAAGCAATTTCCTGAAATTGCATGGAAGATTTGTATTGATCAGATTCCTAATGGCCATGATGTTTGTAGCCCATCATCTCGGCCAAGATGGCGTAATGATGCTTCTGGTGCAGGCTTTGGAGTGAGTGGTAAGGAAAGGCGTGAGTTTGTGTGTGAATGTGTCGATCGTTCTCTAAAGTGGTCTCATCATGATGAAAACACATTCGGGGATTTGTTAGCAAAATTGCAAGATGTTAGCCCAGAACATTCGGAAATTCTCTGGAAAGAAATATTTGACTGGAACGCATCTAACCCGGCTGATCAACAAAAATCCAAGTTAAGAGAGTATATTCGCCGCCATGCTTTCTCAAGGTATAAAAGCAAACATATCAGTGAGAAAAACAGAAATAATGCCAAAATAGCATACGATTCATTAGAACCCGCAGATTTAGTGTGGCGTCACCACTGGCTATTTGCAGAGACTTGGGTAACGGAATCTGTAGCCGAGATTGATGACGAAAATTACTCTTGGCAAACAAGAGATGAGGAGATTGAAAAGCTTAGAATAGCTGCCTTGTCGGAGATATGGAAAGAAAAAGGTTACGATGGAATAACCCAATTAATTTCTAACAGTAATGCCTGCCACTACATCGGAGCTTACTTTAGAAGAATAATCACTGAGCAAGAAATTATTCCGGTTGTTGATAAACTTTTTGGAGAAGATCTATCTACCAAAATTGACCAATTTACTGCGGGATTTTTAAGCCCAAGTAAAGATGGAGAGGAGGTTGCGATCATAAAGAATTTGGTTGGCCATTATCATAACATTGGTGCGACTGATAAGCTTTCTAGAGTGGTAAGAAATGCGCCGTTTTACCGTAATACATGGCAAATTGTTTCAGAATTAAGTCCCGAATTGCAGAAGAGATATTGGTCTGAAACTCAACTGCGGGGCTATGATTTTAAAGAAAATGATCTGAGCGAATTAATTGATAATTTAATTTCGGTGAATCGTCCAAGATATGCGTTACATATGGTGGAACATCGCTTTAAGCAGGTTGGATCTGAACAACTAGTTACTCTGTTAGAAAAAATAGCAATAACAGAAGAAGCCTCTCCTTATCAGGTATCTTCTTATGTTATCGAGGAAATATTTAAAACTCTTGCGGGTAGAGATGATATTACAGAAGAGCGTCTGTCAGGTCTGGAGTTCCTTTATATAAGGGTTCTGGAACATTCTGAATATGGTATTCCTAATTTAGAAAAAAGTTTATCTAAAACACCTCAATTGTTTGTTCAGGCACTAGCCTTGGCTTTTAAGAGAAAAGATCATAAAAATGACTCTGAAAAATGGCTTGGTGGCGGTGAGAGTAATGAAAATATAGCTTCATCAGCATATGCTCTTCTCTCAAGCGTGAAATTAGTTCCCGGAACGATTTCTGGGGGTGTAATAGATGAAAAGCAGCTAGAAAATTGGGTAAATGAGGTTAGAGAGCTTTGTAAAATGAATGACAGAGTAGAAATAGGAGATCAGCAAATAGGGCAGCTTTTTGCAAAAGCTCCAATTGGTGGTGATAATATTTGGCCACCTAAACCAATCAGAAATATTCTAGAAAATATCAAATCCAAAGATATTGCGACAGGTCTATCAATGGGTGTTTATAATTCTAGAGGTGTTGTATGTAGAGGATATGGCGGCGATCAGGAAAGGCAGTTGATGATGAAATACAGAAATTGGGCTCAGTTGTTGGAATATGATTATCCCTATGTGGCAGGAATTTTATCGGAAATGTCTGATAGCTACGAAACGGAAGCGATAGGCTGGGATAACAAAGAAAAACTCAAAAAACATTCCGATAATTATTAATAACTACCATTGAACTTCAGACCCCGATTTCTGTTTACAGCTTGGGCATGTAATTGTTGGGTCTGACATAAGTTATTAATTTTTTCTTTTACTTTCTTCTTTAATCTCAGCGGCAAAGTTATCGGATATTGTAAGTTTAAACCCCCAAAGAAAACCATTGTCAGACTGATTTTTTTTCCAAGAAGTGATAATACCAGATTTTTTTAATTCATCAAAACAACCTTCAATTTTATCAATTTTATCCGTTTCTGTAATACAATTTGGAAAAGCAAAATTTTTTTCAATGCTCCACCAGTCAATGTCTACTGGACCCGCTACTTTCAATTTAGGAAATCTATCTTTGATAAACTTCGGAAACATTGATAAGGGTTTTTCCTTCAAAGACTTTATTTTTTCTAAGACAAAAAAAGGTATCTTCGTGCCTAGATACAAATTCATCTGCGCTAAAAATTTTTGTATTTCATCTACGCTCTTTCTGCCAGAATTTGCGATTACTAGTAAACCTCTCTCTTGCTGCCCTAATAGTTCTCCTAGATATATGATTTCTTCTTGCAGAAGACATTTATGAACTCTGCTTGAAAGAACAAACGATGAAAGAGGTTCGTAAGCAAAATCCCAGTACTTTTCTAAGTCTTGTTCTCTTTCATAGGAAATAGCTGATAATTCAAAACTTCCGGAGGTATTTTTTCTTAAATATCCCCTTTTTTCTAGTTCAGTTACCAATGAATTTATCGCTGTTTCTCCTTTAAAATCTCTGGCCAAATCATCGATTGAAAATTTCCAGTCGTTTGGCTTTAGATAGATTAACATCCAAATTCTCAAAGCTTTGGTAGATAAGTCGGAATCTAAAATTAGTTCATTTGGAATTTGTGAAGTCTCAAAGTCTTGTTTTTCAAGTGTGTTTTTCATAAATTTTTGGTTCAATTCTTAATTTCTAAATATTTTTTCAGCCATGCTATTAATCACATCGGCTTTATGCTGAGTTGATAAATGAGCATATCTTTGCACCATGTTAAGTGACTTATGTCCTAGAATTTCAGCAATTTCATTCATGCTAGCACCATTCATAGCTAGATAAGAAGCGCAGCTGTGTCGCAAATCGTGGAATCTAAAATTCTTAATCCCTGCCCTTTTAATTGCAGCTTCAAAGGGATAGCGAATATCGATTGGCTGATTTCTCTTACCTTTAAAAATAAAAATACTTTCCTTCTCTTGCTGAAGTTCGATCAATAGTTGATTGATCATGTCAGTGATGATCAAGGTTCTTGTCTCGCCATTTTTGGTTTCGTGTAGATAAATTATTTTTCTTTTTAGATCTGCATCTTCCCATTTAAGGCTTAGAATTTCGTTTTTTCTGGCGCCGGTTGTGATTGCGAGGAGAACAACTAAGAAAAGGTAACGATTACCACTTTCTTCGCAGGCAACTAATAGATTTCTTCTTTCCTCATCACTTAAAAATCTAACCCTGCCCCGAGGGTTTTTTAAATTGTTAACTTTTAAAAGTGGGTTGATTTCGAGGAGGTCGAACTCTTTGATCGCAATACTGAAGACATGACGTAGAGCTGCTAAATATATGTTCTTGCTGGCATCAGAAACTTTGAGCAAGTTGCGCACTTTGAGAATATCAATCGGCTTGATGGATTTGATATTTTTGTGGCCAAGATGTTTTGACCAGAAGGTGAGTTGTTGGCGTTGATTAATTTTTGTTTTTCTAGCTTTGCGCGGAAGAATCTCAGAAATATAAAGTTTAATGAAGTCTTTGAGTTTCATGAGAAGATTTTTTTGAACCTTTTTGGTAAATCAAATTTTCTGAAGAATTATTCAGCGTCTCAAAAAGCATGGCTTTAATGGCAAAGTTGTCAACATCTTATTCTAAATAAGATGTTGTTAAGGTGTAAAGGGTTGATTTTATTGATTCGGGAATTTTGGGGGAGGGTAAAAACAGGAGAGTTTAATTTTTTGGCAGATTTCTGAATCAAAATTTGCTAAAATCAGTAAGTTAAGCTTCCAAAAATTTACAGATGTAAATCTTTATGCTTTTATGCAAAGAAAGCTTTACATAAAAGCAGGAAAACATTTTAACACATTTTGATCTGGAGTAGGGTGGATAGCTACAGGAAACGGAGATTAGTGTACGTTAAGACTTAAAATATTACTCGTTTCTGGAAAAGAAAAAGTGACTTCGGGTCAGTAGAATCAATGGTTTAGTCAGAATCCTGTGGGAATTTTTCCCTATTTGTGCAATCTCATCCTAAAATGCAGCATAAGAATTCAGCGAGCTTCGAGGTTAATCTTTATAACACAACCCCATGTAGAGGGGTTGTGGAGTTATTTTTAAGAATTTTTTATATTTGTTAGAATTTCATAAAAAAATTTTAACAAGAATATTATTTTGTAAAAATCGAGTACTCGTTTTTTTGGATTAATTTTCATAAATGAATAATTTTATTAATTAAAAAGCATCACACCGATTGGCGTGATGCTTTAAAATTAAATTCAAATTCAGAACTGAAAAAATTCTCCAAAATTGATGGAAAGAGCCTACAGCATCATGGCTTAATACTACAACGTGCAGAAAGAATCTGATTCCTGTTGCCTTGGATTGATTCAATTATTTTAGCTCTTTCACATTCCCACTTATTTACTGGGTAAGCTGCGTCCCAGGAATCAAATAATTTCTTGTTTTTCTGACTGATAATTCCTCTGTTTGGATATGATAAATCCATGTATAAGTAAACTCTTGCCACAATTCCTTTATCAATGTCCATCGGCTCAAATTTATGATTTTGGATTTTAGCTTTACAGCTTCCAAAACTTTGCGCATCACCAGATATTTGCGCCATTGAAAAGTTTGAGCGCAAACCATTGAGTTCTCCGATTACTGGCCACAAATTATAAAGATCAGATTCGATGCGATTAAATTCCGGATTGGTTTCAGCACATTTGCGACCTTTAAATTTATGGCCGCTTTTTTTAATACATTGATTTGATCCTTCCCTCCACTCCACAAAAGAATTGCCAAAAGCTTCAGCCGGAACCACATGCTCCCATTCGAGGCGAGAAGCTCTTTTTGGATCTTTGTAAATTTCATAACCGCAACTCTTTAGATCGATTGTTTTGCCAGAATATTTGCAGGGACAATAAATTGTTATCTGATGATCTTGATGAATTCTGACAGCAATTTTTTTTGCTTCAGAGAAATTCTTAATGTTCTGATTGCCACTAGCAGAAGCACTTACGGACAGACCTATGAATACGGCCAGATAAATAATAAATTTCATAAATTTTTTTATAAATGATCCCAACAAGTTCTTCGCCAAATACTTCTGATATGAGAGTGGGTAACGGGATAGCGTTTTTCTAATTCACGCGATGAAAAAACATTTTTGAAACTTCTGATTTCAAGAACTTGTTTTTCGGTAAGTTTTGCGCAGGCATTATTCTCGCCTCTAAAATATTTTTCTGCTGTAAGAGCAACTAAATCAGGATCTCTTTTTACACCAATTTTGGCTAAACTCATTTTTAACTTAGCTTGTTGAGTTGGCTTTTTCCCCTTGTGAGATTGTGACATCTTAACAAGTGTTTCTGGCTTGTGTTTGGAACCGGACCTTCCTTTATAACTTCCTTTTAGCCTCAATATTCCCAAATAATCATGTGGAGTTGTGGCATAGTGATGATCTGGATTGACACAGTACTTATTATCGCAATTTTGATACACGGCAAAGCCTTCAGGCAAATCTCCTTTGATTAATTCAAAAACAAATCTTCTGGCTTTAAAAAAAATCTTTTTTGTTCCTTTTTCTCTGAAGTGGCAGACTGCATCAACTATCTTGCTGCCATCAATTGAATTAAGGTGCCAGCAGCTTCTATTGTTAGCGTTTTTAACAATTCTTTTCATCACTTTCTCTCTTAAATCTGCTTTAGCCTGATCAACTAGAGATTTTGGAAGTTGTCGCTTCATATTTGTAAATCGTGATGATGTTCATGAGTAATATGATGAGATGATCCAATTTGTCGTTGCACCTCATGAATTCCTTCTAACTTGTGTAAATCATTGAAGTCTGTTGGCATCTCATTTTTATGAGCCAAAGTAAATTTGGGCAGAATAACTTTAGCACCATATTTCTGCGCCGCTAATTCTGCTTTCTCTTTTCCAATATTATTTTCTTTCCAAATATCATTATCAGCGGCGATGATAAACTCTTTATCTGGGTGTGTTGTTTTTAGATTTTTTAAAACATGTTCAATATTTCCAGCATCAAAGCTAACTGCTACTGGTTTATCAGTTGCGATGTTGATTGTTGCAGCGGTGGCAAATCCTTCGGCCAAGTAAATAGTTTTTGAATCTTTCACTTTATCCTGATCAATCATGAAGAAGTGGCCTTGTTTTTTGCCTCCAGAGAGGAAGGTTTTTTTTCCATCTTGGCCAATAAATTGAAGTGAATGAATTTTACCCATAGTATCCTGCACAGGAACAACGAGTCTGTTGTCTTTGGTAAACCTAATACCTTCAAAAGTTTTTTGATTTATACCTTTTTTGGTCAAATATTGGTTCTTAGAGCTGTTCAGGAAGGTTGATTTAGAATAAAATTCAAAAGATCTTTTGGCTTTTTTAGCCACAGCCATTGCTTCTGATATCTTTTGTTTTTCTGCTTGTTCGCGATCTTTTTGGGCCTGCTTTTGTTTTTGTTTGATCTCCTCTTCTGTAAGCTCTTTGAGTTGAATATTACCATCCAGCTTAATGCTGTTAATGCCCCATTTTACTATCTCATCAGCTTTATAACTCTTGGCGTAGCCAGCTTCTCCATACCAGCAAATCTCATATTCTTTCTTTTGCCCGAAGCGAATTTTTGTACCGGGTTTATTGAAAGCTTTGTCGATTGCTGAGGTAGCGTCTTTGGCTTCAATGGTGATGCTTGATTTAATTGCTTCTAAGAAATGTTCTTTGATTTTATGATCATCAAAGACAGGTGCATAATATTTTGTACTTGTGGCTTTATTTTTTTCTTCTGGAGTTCTTGCAAAGCTTTTATTGTCTTTTTCTAAATCAAGATTTTTTGTTTTTTGTTTTTTAACAGCACCGATCATGTTGATACCAAGAGCTTCCACTCCCTGATGTTCCCGCGCACTTATCTGAACGCCGGTATTTTTTTCCAGTGTCTCAATTGTATCCTTTTTGTTATCGGTAACTAAAATTGCTTTCTTTCTGGCCCTCGAAATTTCCACATAGAAATTTTTCTGCGTTGTAAGATTTTTTCTCCAACTTTCACAAATCGCGATCACATTATCGCATGTTAAACCTTGTGCCTTATGCGCGGTGATAGCATAGCAATGGTCGATATGTCTTGATTCGATAGATTCTTTTTTGATTTTTAACTCCCTATCATCCCGCCCCTCATCAGCCAGTTTCAAATAAAAATAAGACTCATCAATTTTTGTAATAATCGCGTTATCTGAGTTGATTATACCAGACGCACTAAAGCTTCTATTGTATGAAACCTTATCTCCCTCATGAAATATCCTCTTAACAGACCCAAATACCTCAAAATAATTCTTATTGGACTTACCTTTGAGCTTAATTGGATTAAATGTAACTGTGGAAACAGCGCCAGTTTTAATGGTGATAAGGTTCTCTTTGGGGTCAATTTTTACAACTTCACAATAGCTATCTTTGGCTATACCCATATGGGTTTTGTTCTTTAAGAAAAGTACTTTGTCTCCAGCCTTGAACATATAAGCTCTGGTTTTCTCAGCTTCGGATAAATTTTTACTTTGATAAACAACGTGATCCTTCTCTTTATTACTAACCGATAAGCGCTCATCATAAATTAAAGAACTGACCGCTGCGTTTATTAGATCTCTCGCTTCATTAGCTGGGGAAAGAATTATAGTTTCTTTTCTCTCGCTATCAGACATGGCCATAAATGTTTTTACAGCTATTCCTTCTGTTGTTTCTTTATCTTTATCTGTAATTTCAATTATGTCATGATTTATGTGCTTAAATGCTGCTGGGATTTGCTTCTTAATAACTGAATAAACTGCTGATTTTAGATTTTCATTTTCTTGCCTAAGAATTTCTCTCATATCCGTAAAAGGAAGACCGTTTCTTAACATCTCATAAAATGGTGTACCAGATTCAACAGAATCGAGTTGTCTTCTGTCTCCAACCAAAAACAATCTGAAATTTAATTCTTTGGAAATCGTCAACAAATCCTTCATTTGCGCATTCGAAATCATACTAGATTCGTCAACTATAACTATTTTATCCTTAAAATCCTCTTGCATTTCGGATCTACCTTGCTTCGTTCCCCTTCCAGCTGCAACTCCATCATATTTTAATAAGAATCTTTGTAGGGTCATTGAGTTTATGTTTCCGACGCTACTTAAATTTCTTGCAGCAGCACCTGTAGGTGATAAGCCTATTATTTTATATCCCTCAGAATTCATAACCTTGTTAATGGCGCCGAGCATCGTTGTTTTACCGGTTCCTGCAAAACCTTGGATACCAGTGACCATGTCCTTACTGGATAATATCAAATTAGCAGATTTTTTTTGACCTTCGTTGAGGTGAGACAACTCTGGCTCATATTTAGAAAGATCTTCAAGAATTGAGGTATGTTTTCCTGCGCCCTCTTGCATCAATTTAATAATGGCATTTTCTTTGGCCAAAAGCTCAGCCGTTGTATATCTTGCGCCACCTTGGTCTGTTTTACCTTCTAATAAGAGTCCTTCCTTAATAAAAGCATCTACAACTTTTTCAATTTCTCGAGCAGTGGTTTTTGATAATGAGTCATGGGCGGCTACACTTATGATTTCAGATTTATCAAAAGTTGTCTTCCTTTCGCTCAAATGATTTATAGCAAATTCAACTGCTTGATATGCTTTGTCTCCCAAATCTTTTTTCGTGATGTCAAAAGACAGTTCTTTATGGAACAAACTTCTAACAAAATCCTCAATTTTTCTTATTAATTCAACAAACAGATTTTGTTTTTCTGCCTGTAAACTCTCCATGATTTTATCCGCACTTTCTTTCCAAACTGGAGCAAGATTATGTTCATATTCTTTTACCTTCTTATTATCTCTGCTACTTAGAGTAATTTTTTCGAGCGCTTTTTGACTGGCATTCTCGCCAGCAATAGAACGAATCTTTTCGGATCTTTTACTGAAATGTTTAAGTAGAACCTCCGGAACATTTTTTATTTCGAAAAAACAATTTCTTCCTTTTTGTTCAATTTCATAACCCAGTTCCTTTACTAAATGCGCGAGTTCTGATCTATATATTAAGCCCAAGTGGTTCTTGTTATCGTAGATCTCATCAAAATAAACCGAGCGCCACTTTCCTTTTTCATCAACAGTGAGATTTGCGATTATGGAATGGGTATGAAGCTGTGGATCAAGATCGCGCGATAATTCGTGCCTAAACATAGCAGCCACCATTTTGCCAGTAGCCTCAAGAGTTATATTATTATCTTTCTTGATTCTGGTTTTGAGATATTTTTTTTCTATCTCATCAAGCGTGTTCTTAACAGCTTGATTGTGGGCATCGATCAACCTTTTATCATCAAAAACCAGTGCCATTATTGAAACGGATTTTGGAGCAGAAAAAGTAAGATCTCTTCCTGGATCGTGAACAAAATCCATGCCTTTCAAAATTCCTACCTTTTGGCCATTGGGTAATTTATCCCCATCCAGAATTTCTTTAAATTTTTCAGCGCCAACAGTTCCTTCTAAACCCAATTCTCCAGCTCCATTACCATACCAATTACTGATCTTTTGATGATTTGGATCGTTTGAGGCATAGTAATCATCCTTGGCGAAATATTGAGTTGTTTTGGCTGTGCTTTTAATTTTAGTAACTGACAGCATAACTTATTGATGATTTTCTATTGAATCTTTGTCATCTGAATCAATCACATCTATGACGTCATTTTTTCGCTCGATTTTTTTCAAAAGAGAGTGGAACTTTTCAAATTTTTCATCCGGTAATTCATCGGCTTGTAATTGAAGCCATGCAGCGCTAGCACTTAGAATTTTTATCGCTCTCGACTCAAACAAATTATATTTAGGAGCTTCTTCAAAAAGAACTCGCGCCCTAATAAACTCGGCAATCGACATATTATTCTCTGAGGCGATCTGCTGCACCTTTGCAAGCTCAGTTTTTGTGCATTTGGCTGATATTTTTTGATCTTTTGGCTCTTTCATATCTAGTTAGTTTTTGTTTAAAAAATATTAGGTCTATTTTTTGAAGTTTGTTGTGTGAATGGTTTTTCTTGAGGTTCTTCATCTTCCTCGAACTCATCATCCTTTTCGTCTTCATCATCTTCCTCAGCTTCATCATCATCTTCAGGAAACGAGTCCTCTTCTTCGGTTTCTTCCTCTAAATCCTCTTCCGGAATAGATTCTTCGTAATCAAGAAGTGAGAGCTGTTTTGTTTCTTTGGTCTCATCAATCTCACTCTCGATAACATTTTCATCCTCGGCCAATTCGGCGACTTCTGTTAAATTCTGATCTTTTGTGACTGGCAAAATATCGACAAATCTCTCAGCTATTTTTGGACGCTTCTTGATTTTGAAAGAGATTTTGGCGATTGGGAAATGACCAGCGAATTTTAAGTAAGCTTCTAGCGCCTTCATGTTCATGATTTCTGAGGCGATAACAACGCGTCTAAGATTTTTCTGAGTACTTAGACTTACTCCATCTCTAATCTCACTTGCACCATAAGAGATACCTTCTTTGACTTCTTCATTTTCTTGGTATCCGAGATTCTGACTACAATAATCTGAGGTTTCTTCATCTGCGCCGGCGAAGAATATTTTGTTGCGACAAAGTGAGGTGATTGTTTCAGTTTTATCTTTTCCATATACAGATCTGAGTTGAGAGATCGAGTGTAAAGATAATAAAAAAGCGCCGCCGAATTGTCTGCTTTGAGCTAATCCATCAAGCAAAGATGGGAGTTGTTGCAGAGATCCTATTTCATCAAGGATGATAAAAATTCTTCTTGGTTTAGAACTATTATGATCGTTTTGTTCAACGCTTAAAAGTGCTTTAACTGCAATGTCAATCCAAGTAGATATTAAAGGCTGCAAGCTGTCATGTTGATCACTACGCGAGGAAATAAAAAGAAAGCCATTTGAATCAGTTTCAACCCAATTTCTAATTGAAAAATTATCTTCAGTATCGCGCAGATATTTCATTGAAGAAAGGTATGTAGCCAGAAGCATCAAAATACTCATCGCAGGTTTATCAGACTTTTTACTGATTAGTTTTGAGGCTTCCGTGCCACTCAAATAATCAACCAGTTCTTCAAAATCTATCTTCAATAATTGATTTACGAATTCTTTATTAGTTACGGCGATACCTTTTTCATCGCTAAACTTTTTAGCAAAAACCGCAAAAACCCTTCTCGCAGCTACTATCCATATTTTATCAGAATCTCCTTTGCTTTCTGGAATGAAAGATGAAGCCATATAATCATAGTCACTTTCGTTTCTGATTTCTTCGAAGAATGACCAAGATTTTGAGCGGGCATCAAGTGGATTTAGTATGATGTCTTTGGAGGAATCGTAGTATGTGGAGGTGAATGTTCCCATCTTGTCATAAATGATGGCGCGATCACCGTTTTTTCTGACTTGGTCTAAAAGTTCTAAAATTCCGTTTGTTTTACCTGTTCCAGTTGACCCCAGAATTACCGTATGCAAGAACTCTGTGTTCTTTGGAAATGGTATATTAGAAAGACTGTATTGAGATTTGTAAGGTAACTGAAAATGCTTTAAAGATTCTCTGAAATTAAATTTCTGAATTCGCTGCTTTAAAATTTTCTTAGAAACAATTTTTGCACCGCGTAAGAATTTTTCTTTGGCCAGCTTCTTTCCGCGATAATTAAACAATGACAACATTCCTATTATCGCAGCAAGAGCATATAAAAGACCGTGAACAAAGCCGCTCACTATGGTAGCAATAATCTTATTCTTTTGAGCAATTACACTAACATTCGTTACTATAACTGATGCTTTTAAATCATAAGCAGTTCCATATCTTCCTGTAAAATGTAGATGTAGATTATCACCGCCGAAAGTAACGAATAACTTCGCGATATAAAAAATTGCCACCTCTTTAAAATCATAAAAACCGAACTCCTTAAAAACATAAAAAAAATCTACCAAAACAACAACTAGCAATGCCCATTTCAACAAAGTGAAAGCAAGCTGTGTCGTCATGTGAAAAGCATGTAAACTGGTTTGTCCGCCACGAATTAGGGTTTTCATTTTTATTAGTATTGACTATTGAGGATTAATGTATTACATTGAACACAATGAAAACATTTAATAACATTAATAAATTTTGTCATGACAACTCTTACATTCAGAGTTCCTGATGCTTTAGCAGAGGAATTAGAAAAAATGTGCGAAGAACAAGACCGAACAAAATCTTGGTTTATGAAAAAGGCTCTCCAAGAGAAAATGGAAGAATGGCGTGATATTAGAATTGCGCTAAAAGGACGAGATGAATATGAAAGAGATCCAAGTATTGTTACTAGCCAAGAGGATCTTATGGAAGAATTCGGCCTTACAGAAAAAGACTTAAGAAAATGATCTGGAAAATCGAATATCTTCCAGATCCAAAGAAATTTCTTAATAAGCTCGATTCTTCGGTTAAAATACAAATTTTTAGCTATCTCAGAAAGATTTCTCTTACTGAAGATCCCACAAGTTTTGGCAAACCTCTCTCTAGTAGCTTGAAAGGGTTTTGGAGATATAGAGTCGGAGATTACAGGATAATTTGCGAAATCAGAAAAAAAGAGCTGATCATTCTTGTAATTGACATAGGACACAGAAGTAAAATTTACAAAAACAAATGAACTTTTAATTTGTTGCGTAATGTAGGTAATGCTTCTGTAGAAAAAAAATTTCAGAAAATTTATGGACGAAAACAACAGTTCAAACACAGAAACAACATCAACACAGGATAAGAAAAAAGCTGAACTCAAGCTAAAAGCTGGAATTGGATGTCTTCTATTTTTCATGCTAATGATTTTTGCGATGCTACTAACTTCAACAAATGGCATATTGCTCTCCTTGGCCATCGTTGCTCACATATCTGGAATGTTTCTTATAGCTACCTCTGGTCTTGCGAAAAGAAGTTTTTGCTATCGCTGTAACTGGAAAAATTGGGGTAATCCATACTCTTTCAATTATTCTGATCCAATTTTCCGAGCTAATCACCGAAGACATTACGATAGATAAGTTGTCACCTTTATAGCCCTTCATCCTGCTCCTCCTTTACTTTTCCTATCACCTTTCTACCTAAGGCGGAGTTGTCTGTCTTGGCATCATTAATTGTTTTCTGAACATCTCCAAAACTCTTGGCTGAGGAGTGTTGTAAATTTGAATTGTCGATTGATTTCGTATTTTGAGAAAACGAGTAAGGATTATCGTTCTCAATCTGCTGCGATTGCTTTAAACTCCCTGAGTTACGGTTATACTCTGATGATAAATTCGGTTTCTTAACACCTTCTATCTCGCCAAATTTATCACTCATAAAGCTATTAATTTCCTTATTTAGAATAGTTTTATCAGTGTTATTTGGATTGGTAATCTGAGCTGCGCCTTCTTTATCATATTTTGAATTCAACCATCCCCAAAGTTCTTGGTTGTAGTTACGATCTATTTCAGCGGAATGCGATCTGGTATATCTGGCTTCATCACTATACCTTTTTGCCGCTTCAAAATGTTGTGAAGCTTCTTTGGTAAAGCTTGAGGCTTTATTGAAACTTTCATTAATGGATTCGCCTTTTGAGTCTGTGAGATTAAAGCGATTGGATTCCATAGCAGATTTAACCACCGCAAAATCCTTAGATAAATGGTGTTGCCTGCTATAGTTTAAAGCTTCCTTATAATGGTTCTGATCCGCATCTCTAGATGTATAGGCTACTCCAATTTTTCCATCACCACTTATTCCAACATCAATTGGAGATGATGATTTACCATTTTCTGCTTTACCGCCAGACAATATACCTACATTTGCATTCAACCCAGCACCAATATTACCAAAAATCTCTGAGGCTTTCTCTCTTGTAATACCATGTTCTTTTGCAAAATCACTCACCGCAGTATTAATTTTACTGAATGAATCTTTTTGTTCTGAGCTTAAATTTTGTTCAAAACCTTTTGAACTTTCTATACTTCTATGATCATTAAGCATCCTTTCAAAACCATGAGCCTGATATTGAGATGCCTGCATTGATCTTGTTTGACCCAATGATTGTTCATGGCTAGCTTGCTGAGAATAAGCACTTTCCACTCTTTCAGAACCATGAACATTAAACCCTAAATTTGACTCCGCTTTGCTATTATCGATACTAGAACTACCATCATTGTGATGATGTAAAACTTGGCCAGCATCATTGGTAATAGACACCCCACTTGAAACATTTTTTGAGTTTAGTCCAACATTGCCAAAGCTTAAGTTACCAGTTCCACCTTCATGTGCTGCCGTAGAAACTGCTCCTTGCACTCCAGACATAAATGCAGTAGTCATACTGGACATGGCAGCAGCACCACCTTTCGCAATTCCATAAGCAAGCATTGGTACAAACATACTCATATATCCTGCCATCGCTGAGATGTCAGACATTGTCTGCTGTAAACCATATTGATTTCCTAAGGTAATGCCAATGCCGTCAGAGAAACTTAATGTGTAAGTTTTAGCATGACCCATCGAGATTCGATGTAATATCGCATATATCGGACCCCAAGATGATAACCAAAAAAAAGTAGTAAAATATCCTCTTAAGACTGGACCAGTAAGAGTCGGAATTAAACATAGAAGAATTATAATCGGAAACGCGGCATAAAAAACCGCTTCAATTACAATTTTAAGAATTGGAATCCACATACCAGCCTGAGTTCCCATGGTCTGATATGTTGATTTTGATTGAGCAGTAGCTCTGGCATTTTGATAAAGCTGAACTTGATATTCTGCTTCTTGATTTTCAGTGGCATCAGAGATGGCATTAATCATCATCGACTGTTGTAGTAGCTGCGTCGATGATTTTGAAACATTCATAAAATATTCCGACGCAAGTGGAGCAGCAGAATTTAGAATAGCTTTGGTTAAATCAGGCTTTTTGGCAAAGAATCCCAGATTCTTATTCAAAGTAAAAAACTCTTGGCTCCAGTCCGCTTCTAATTCCTGTGCACCAGCTTTACATGTTGGATATGAAACATCTCCGGCTTCAGATGTATAAGTAAAAAAACGATTTTCAACTTGGTTAGATTTAACAAATGTCCAGATGTCATCGGAATTTTTGAGATCGTCGAAAGAATAAATACCAAGCTGAATATCGTAGAAAATGCAGTTCTGAGAGAAGCTATCTATGCTTGATGAAAGGTTAGCATTACCAATTCTAGCTTGTGACATTGCACTCATCAAATTGGCACCAAAAATCATTCCATTTTGGGTGTATTGAAGATCATCCGGCAGAGAATAAACTGATTCGAATTGTTTGGTCAAAGAATAGCCAATCTGACTCGATGCAGAGGCAATATAAGCAACAACGAATGGTACATTATCAATTTGTGCACCCTGCAAAACTGGATTAGTTTTGTCAGTAACATGAAGTGATGTTTTTGGATAAAGTAAAGCTTGTGTAATAACAACTGTAGTAAGAAACCATTTACCAGAATCGTATAGAGAACCCATCAAAGCAGCATTAAGAAGGGCAAGCATGAAGGCTAATGCGGCAGAAATTCTCACCACATCCATAAAATCACCGCTTTTTACTAACATTGCTAATCCGTTGAAGACATCGACAAAATATTCGCCACCCCCAATGGTAATAAACTCGTACATATTATCCTCTGTTTTTGATTTCTCTTAAAAGGATCAACAGAATCAATATCGAGGCAAAAGCGGTGATTAATTTAAGTAAAATTAAAGTTGAGAGCGACTTAATAATTACAAAATTGGTAAGGCAGGTCAGCAAGTGAAGGAATGATGTTAGCTTTAGTCCATCGCTATCCTTGTGCTTGTGGCTGATGAATAAAAAAATAAAAAAGCTGAGTAACAGGAGATAACCACTGAATTCTCCTCTGATGTCATAGTTTAGCGTTGAATCAAATGAGCCGAGAAATTTACTAGTTAAATAAATGGCAAGCAAAAGAAGTCCAAAAAGTTTAAAGAGCTCTGATTTATTGCCCTTAACATTAGTGACATAAGCTGTGAATTGTTGAGTTACTTGATTAGAATTAGACATAATTTCTCCTTTTTAGTTATTAAAATTGTGACGAAAATGCCATGTTGTTTTTCATGCGATTGCTCATGCGGCTTGATAACATTCCTTGAAGCTTTTGCGTTTCCTCAATGATCTTGTAGCCCTTCTCAAATGAGTCTTTATCATCGATTTTGTACTGGGAGAGAACGGTTCTAACGCGTTCGACATCTTTTTGAAATCTATCAATATTATCTTGGTCAAAGTTTTTGACTTGTTTTGCTTGTTCTTGCACAGACTTCAGAATTTCATCGAGGTAGTTATAGAGCATGTCGATAGCAACCAATGTGCTATAATATTCTGGGTTAATCCCACTCGCAGCACTTGATGATCCAAAATATGCCTGTCTTACAACCATCGCCTTATGAACAGGAATTGAGGTTTTATTGACTAGGTCTATGTGTTTCGCATCAAATTTCTGGCCAGTAGCAATGCGAGATACCATTTCTCCCATTATCGTTGAAATTCTTTTCTTAAAAGCTTTATCGGCAGAAAGAGTGATTGTTGTTTCTGTAGGGTTTAAACACTTATCTCTTTCATCACATTTGAGAATTGTGATTGATCCTCCCTCAAGAATGGCTTTGATAGTCTCATTTTTGAAAGCAATTGAGGGTTTGTAAGAAGTTTGAGAACCAACATTATCGTTATCAGGACTTTTAATGATCATTGTACCTGTAATCGCCTGAACAAACTGTGCTAATTCATCTTGGTTATCGGCAAGAATTTGTGATTTTTTTAGAACTTCCCAAGCAATATTGATATTAACTGGCCTTTGATCTCCGTGTACAGAATCAGCATTTTTGACATATTGGGAAGATTTACCTCCTGTTCCACACTCATTCTTTGCTTTAGCATAATCAGTTGCCCAACCCTGAGAATTTGCCGTAACTTCACAATATTTACCAGTTTTGCCAGAAGCTGCCAAAGCTCCTCCGACCAAACCTTGAGCTATATCACATGAGTTTAAGTTTGCGTTGTTAATTCGATCAATAATTGACTGTAATTGATCCATCGTCGTTTTGATCTCGGGACTCATAGTAGCAAGTGCGAGCTGAAACGCAAAACCGATAGCATTACTTGGAATAGCCTTAAGAAGAGCAACAAACTGATCTGTATTTATGTGAGAAAATGCCCCTGTGTAAACATCAATACCACCACATCCAGCTCTAATTCCTGGCGGAGTTATGCTAATTGGATTAACACTAATAACTTTTGAACGGGCAGTAAAACTACCTCCAGTGTAATACCCTGCACCTTGCAATTGATATCCTCCGGCATCGGTACCATTAGAAGAGGTACCTCCAACATCACTCCAAAAACCTTCCATCGAATCGGCGACTGACTTGGCTTCAGCATTTTTTGGAACAAAAAAGAAAATAAGAGAAATAATACTAAAAAAGCAGAAAAGCAGTAAAACAGGAATGCAGCAATATTTCTTTACATTAATATTGTTTATAAACTTCACTTTTTCCTTAAAAGTCATCTCCGACCTCCAATTTAGTTTGTGCATAAATCCTTTCTTCGAGGTCGGAGTGAGAAAGCACACCACTTCCAATCATAATCACTTTTCTGGTAGTTTTATCAAAAAGCAGAGTTGTTGGAACCTGCTGAACATCAATGCCCATTCTGGCAATCTGGCCATGATTCACCATAAACTTATCCCACTCAGGAAGGCTGCCGCCATCCATCGAAACGGCCATTATGTTGATGCCATATTTTTGCTGGAAGTCTTTAAGAATTGGCGAATAACGGTGGCAATGTGGACAATCACCACGAAAAAGGAAAAATATGCCATAGCGATCGTTGATGTGTCTTACTGCACTTGCGACATCTGAATTTCTCTTATCAATCCAAGATTCTTTGCCAACTTTAGAAACCGGTCTTTTTAGGGTATAATCAAGTTCAGGAGTCTTCCATAAAACGCGGCGCCATTGGTCAGCAAAAGTACCTGATTGATTGAGGATTACTTGTTGATAAGCCATGTAATCTTTTATATTATCCTCTGTCGGATACATCACGGCTTTTGCTTTCTTATTTTCCAGAGTCTTTTTAACTTCAGCTAGCTTTTCAGCGTAGTCGTCTTGATTTTCCGGAGTGGATTTCTTTTCTTCCAAAACAGCTTCTTTTTTTTCATCTTGGCAGTAAAAATTAAAACCTAAGCCGTATTCTTCACAGTAGTTTGGCCTTCTGGCATGGGCATCATTTGCTGCTAAAAAATTGAGCAAAAATAAATCCAGTAAGAAAAAAATAATTACAAAAAGTATAAATATGGTCGGACTAGTTGGAAGTTTTGCCATAACCCTCCAAAGTCTGCTGTATTCTACCTTGTAGGGCAGTTGTGTTTGGCATTGTTACACTTCCAGCAATATCAGCACTGATTTCGCTGAGATCCATTTTATCAAATTGTAGAGACTCAAGCTGAGTTGGGGAAAGACCTCCGCAGTCTGGCGACTCACCAGAACCCCAACCTAAACCGAGTTGTGCTCTGCCCTGCTCCACAATCACTCGTGATATTTTACTGGTGAAACAGCAGTAGCTTTTAGTAGTAGTTTTGCAGGTTCCGATGAGAGGAATTTTACTTGAACAATAAGAACCGACATAATGGCAAAGCTTCTTCGATTGTAGCTCCGCTAATTGAATCTCACTAGAGCTACAGCTTGCACCTAAATATGTTTGACCCCACCCACTATCACTACAGCAGTTATTATAACTGGTAATTTGATTACTGCATTTATTGGCAGATCCAGAAAAGATTTTTAGATTATCTGTTGATCCGTTATTATCTTTCGCAGTCTGATTAATTGCCTGTAGGTAGGATATTGATTTAGCAAAATCATTACTCGAATTATCCTCTACTTTCGTACACTGACCATTTGTACAATAAATGTCTGACCCACATTGTACCTGGGCACTTGAAGTAGTTGTAGTAGTAGCACAGTTATAAATGTTTTGAGTGTAATTGCAGATGTTCTCGGCAGAAAAATTTAAACATTTTGAACTTTGGAAACTGCAATTACTCGGAATTCCTATACAGTTATCAATCGTGGCACATACAGCATCTTTCTGATAATTTAGATAATATCTGGCTGTAGCATTACCCATACCAGAAACTCCCAACACCATCTCAATCTGGTTTGCTCCATCAATGAGGTATGGCTTAAGATTAACATTTGGAGATGATCTAAAATCTATAGCACGCTCGCATGAGCGTGAATTAACATTACCATCCTCAAATACCGTAGAACCATTCAAATTAATTCGTATTACATCATCCCATCTGACCCACTCTAGTATGAAGTCTGAGATCTTTGATTTATCTAAAATGTTAATCGTTGTGTAAGAGTAATATTTGGAACATCCACTCCCACCTCTTCTTGAAATATCAAGAACGAGATAAGGGAAATTCCAAGACATAGTTGAATCTCCAGAGCTAGATATTGTGACTAGTTTATTGCCATCAACACAATTTGGCTCAATATATTTGTCGCATGTGCGGATATCATTTTCAGTTTTAGTGTAAGTTAATGGCTTACACTCTCCATAAGTACCAGTAAGCATTGCAACAACCTCGTCAGGATTGCCGGTAATCGCTTGTGATGTAGCCAAGAAATCTTCATCTGGTTTGATCGTCATTTGTGGACGACTAGGCAATCCATTCTTCATCAAATCACCTTGTTGTGTAGAAGAAAGTGCCGTTTGAGTATCTTGAGTAGTACTGCCGCCGTTATAATATTTGGTTTGATCTGGGCTATCTGTTGTGTAGCCCGGAGTGCTAGTTTTATTTTGTGAAGTAACTACCGAACTTCCTGAATTTTTGTAAGTAGCTCCAAAATCCAGAGCGTTCTGCCGCGCGTCTGTCATTGGATCGGCAAAAGCCACTAGCGGGATGATAATAATTGGTAAAAAAATGAATCGGGATTTTTTCACTTTTGTCCTCCGCTAATTTCAGGTGATAATTTTTTTAGATACGTGGCCGCCGTTGATTTAGCGTTACCATCACCATTGGCTATCTCTTCCAGAGCATAGTGAAGAGTCATATTTCCAGTGATACGATCATGCAGTGGGGTAAAATTGCAGTTTTCTGATTCACAGTCTTTTGGTAGCTTGCTTAATACCACAAAAGTAGGAACAACCTTCACGCTAAACATCTCAAAGAGGCGAGGATCAATGATTGCAGAAACATTTTCTTTAGCGATATCGCCTAAAAATTGCTGAGTATTTCTCAGAGTTCCAATCAACCCACGGAAAACCAAAATTCCTCCAGATTTCTGAGCCTGAATTGTTAGATCCCTGAGTGATTCTCTTGGAATTGAGGAAGACACAAAAATCATCAACGGATAGTTCATGATTGGGTTCTTTTTACTGTCGTCTGGTTTAATGCGGTAAGAATTTAGAAGTTTGGCGATTGAGTCTTTTTCTAACTCCTTTTGTGTAATGCCATAATCGATTTTAGGTAGAGGTTGTGCCTGTTTAGCTAAAAGTTCTTTGCGATTTTCTTGAATCCAATTTTGCTGCTTTTTGTAGTTTTCACTATTTTGAGTTTTTTCAACGCCACTTAAAACTTCACCTACATTTTTATCGTGTAGTTTTTTTGTTTGCTCTTTTACCCCTTCCACCTTTTCTATAATCTGTTCAGCCTCTTCAACTTCAGATTTAGCATTATCTGATTTAAATCTTATATCTGCGATAAATTTTGCTGCCTCCGCCTTATCTTTTGGATTTAATTCTGGTTCAGCACCTTGAATATTGGTACTAAGTATTAAGGTAAAAAACAGTAATGTTGTTATTGAAGGAATTTTATATAACACAGCAAGTACGCTTCCTCCACAGCAGGTAATTAAAATCTTCACCACTTACCGGAACTTCGCGGAATGAATCCCAAAACATCGATGATTTGCCGAGCTGATTACAGCCAAAAATTGGGTCAATTGTTGGGATTGGCACTGTTAATTGAGTACGATATTGACTCTTCTTAATCATTGGCGATGGAATCGCGGTGCATATAGCTTCTGGACCAGAGGTAATAGGTAAAAGAGTTTCGCGGTGCATTTTATAAACCATGCGAGCCATAGCTAGGCTAGACGATTGAATCGATCCTATATGACTCGGAATATTGCCATTAATTGGGAACATACCACCATTACATCCTGCACACCAAAATAGCGGATCTAAAGGAAGCCAAAAACTAGCTGACAAACAATCAGCGGCACAGGCCGCTTGAGCGATTAAATTGCCGAAGAGAATTGATTCCGGCGAAATAACAAAAGACAGCTCATCATCATGCCACATTGGATCGACTTCCGTGATGTATGCCACATCGAAACTTTGTGTGATCTCAAGGCACAACGCATCCATCACGAGACTCAAAAGTGTAAATACAGGATATTGATACCAATGAAGGTGCCATGTTGCGCCATCCTCCTCCGTGCCAGTTCCAACAGCTGGAGCTGCACCTGATCCAGTTGAAATTCCTGGATCAATAGTAAGTCCGCCAATCCCAACAAAACAAAATGGTGCTTTTGTTACATCTACCATTCTAATTGGCTCCCAATATCCCACAGCAATTCCTGGTAGCGGAAGACCTGCTAATTTAGGACAAACACAGATTGGTGATGGGTAGTTTATTGTATCGGGAGTTGATCCGGGCACTACTGGGGTTGCACCTATTGTAATTGGCAAAATACATGCCCAACAAACATCAGTAATTGGATTTACCATTCTGCCAGTACATTTCTTTGCGTAAGCAGTAGCCGATGTGCAAACAATCAAAAGAAAAATCCCCGAAAAAAAAGATTTTTTAGCAAAAAGATTTTTCATAGAGGAACCTCCATGACTTTTAGCATTTTACCTTCTTGAGCAACTGTTGCAGGAACTGCTTTAATTCCGAATTTTGTTGTTAAAGTTCCCTGCTGATCAAAATACAGTCTGATTTTCTTCTGGCGCATCAAATCAATCACCTTGCCCTTTACTAAAATAATTTTGGTTCTGGATTTCTTAATTTTATTTTGTGCTAACGCCCACCTAACTTGAGCTTCATCATCACCATCAATAAAAATTAAAGTTTTGGTTAGCGACATGTAGTCGAGTGGATTTACCTTTGTGCCTGCACGATAAAAAACTTGGCCATTTTGATCAGCCAAGTCAGTAGGCCTGGAAACCGAAGGATCAAAATACCATTCGCGCGCAAAAGTAGCTTTGGTAATTCCCTCAACCGCCTTCGGGGAATTCACAGAATTAACCATTTGTTTTTTTACATCTTCTTGGAATTTGGCGAGCTTACCATTTTTTTGGGCTTCTTGCAGCTTCTCTTGTAACTCTTTTAGGAAATCTTTTTCTCTGATTTCGTATGTTACGCCCTGGATTCCGTAGTCTTTTGCGACTGCTATGTTGCTAGAAAGCAACAATAGCAGTGCCAATAATGTCTTTAGCATCAATCAGACCTAAATCATTGTAACGGGAATCAAACGAATCTTTGTGAGGAGTGTAAGCAAAAAATTTATGCACTGGGATTACTCCACTAGCTATAATCTCAAGAGGTGCGCCTTTTAATGAATGGGTTTTGGCAACACCAATTAGTTTATCTCCAACAAACACTTCGCGATATTTCCATTCTATTTCAGAGTTCGTCGCCACTGCCTTTAAATTAACATCTTTTGCTTCACCAATCAATTTGCCATCAACATAAACTTCTTTTTCTCCAGCCTTTATTTTATCACCCTCGAATCCACCTGCGAGCTTAATGAAAGTCATTTCCTTCATCTTGTAGTGTGGGTTATTTTTAACTTTAAATACAAAGATTTGATCCAACTTAGTTGGAAGTTTTCCTTTCTTAATGATGACAGCATGAACTGGTAAAGACTCGCTGCGGTTTATCACTATCTCAAAGTTTGGCTGTACTGCCCAAACCCCAATGACCATTGCCATTACTATTAGAATCTCTTTGATATAAATTTTTCTTAAACGCTTACTGATTTTTTTCATTTTTAGCTCCTAGGTTTGTTTGATACATAACGCTTTCAAATAACGCTTTCTTAACATCTGCGGTAATATCAGGAATGTCCTCTGACACCACAGTTTGCTTTTGTAGAAGCAGGTATTTACCGCTTTGACTTATATCCTTAAGTATCATTTCAAGATTTGATGTGTATGCCTTCACAACCTCTGTCATCTTTTCATCGCCAACTTCGTGATCGGATAAATAGCGCGCCAGATCAATGCTGAATTGGTTCTGTAAATCGAGTAAATCTACTACAGCAATCTGAGGAACTTTTCTAATTACAATTTGGTATGTAATTACCGAAGTAGTTACTGAGATCATCAAAGTAATTGCCGCAGCGATGAAAAATTCAGAACGCACTTTATTAAAAATTTTCATAAACCTTTTTGTTGTTAGTATTAATTTCATCTGCGACCACACTCTCTACCACAATGATCGAATTAGCTTTGGCAGCTCGCTTTAATAAACCTTCTAAAAACGCTATTGCATCATTATGAGCCTTATCCTTAGCATCCGGCTGGGTGCTGTTTGCTAAATTTTTCATTACATCCTTGCCGTTTTTTGGTTATAAAATTTTGTCGCTACTTGAGGGAAATTTTGTTGTAATTTTTCGCGAATCACCTGTTCTAGGGCATCCTCATATTCACATCTCTTTTCTTCATCTTTGGTAAGGGTGAGAATTTTTTGGTAGTCCGCATGATTAAAAAATTTAGGGACGGCATTTTTTGAATTTTCTGTCGAAATCTGCTCTAAGGCATCAGCTAGTGTGTAGCCCTTCTCCGTAAGATCGTTTATTCTTGACCAATCGGAAGCTTTTGATGAATAAAGAGCGATAGAATATGGATCGAGTATTAAACGGCCAATCGCCCAACCTGCTGGGCCGTAAACAAGAGCTTCAGAGTACTGGAAATCAACCATTCTTAAACTAGTAATCGCCTGCCTCATGTTGTCATCCATCACAATCTTTTTAGATTGTGCAAGCATCTCAACAGACTCTTTCTTCTGAGCTAGAAGCACAATCCAGTCAGTATTTTCAAAGGCTGCTACAACTGCTGGATTTTTATAAAAGTCATTAACCGACTGAGTTCCCAAAACAATATTACCACCATATTTTCTTGCTCGACGAGCCAATCCTTCAATAAATACAGCCGTTCCTTCACCATGTAACAAATCCCACGCTTCATCAATCACCAAACTAATATTGGTTTTTCTATCCCCAAAATACATGTTTTCTGCTATTAAAAATATCAGAAACATCATCACAATTGATTGAAATTCTTTTTTATTTTTGAGTTCGGCTAATTCAAAAACCATGAAAGGATTTTCAAGTTTGATATTACTTTGACCCTTGAAGAATCGGCTATAAATGCCATCTACACTTTCAGGATTAGCGGGATCCGCAACTACAAATGGCTGCATTAAAATGGCTAAATCTCTTGCTCTCTCATCTTTATGAACTGCTAAAAAGTCTCTTACTTCTGAAATAGAAGCGTTTTTCTGTTTTTTTTCCCATGCATTTTGAACAGCTTCTTCGATATAACGCTCTTGAATTTGCTCAATTGGTTTACTGTCCTTCTTAACCCCCTCACACATCTGTCTCACCATGGATCTAATTAGTCCAATCACCTCACCCATATATTCCTGGTTTTGCTTCATGGCCTCTTCATTAATGAGAGAGAATGGATTAAGACATAAATTAGATTTGTCCGAGAATTCAATGAACTCACCACCCTGTAATTTGGCGCTATTCATGAAGGAGCGACCATCATCAATCACATAAACTTTTCCTCCGAAACCACGAATTGAAGTTACTAGTTCCTGCATAAAAACTGATTTACCAGAACCAGATTTGCCAATAACGGCTACATTGTAGTTTCCTGCATTGTTTTTAAATGGATTCCAAAACAATGGCTGACCCCTTCTACCATAAAGCATCATGCAAGGATCACCCATACCTGGCCATTCTCCCTGAAGCGGAGCTAAGTTCGCACAAGTCCAAGAAACCATTGTTTTTGTTCTGCCTAACTTCTCCATGTCTTCAAACAGACCTTCAGATTGGGTAAATGGTAAAGCAGCAAGAAATGACTGAAGATTAATATATTTGTCGCGCACTACATCCCAACCTACACCTTTGTAGATTGATTTCAGAGTTTGTTCAGCATCGTTTATCTTATGGGTTGGAGCAAAAATCACAGCCTGATAAACAGTCTTTAAAATTCTTTGGCCAGCAGAAGTCTTATCAGTGACAAAGCTCCATTCAGCAGCAGCAGTTTTCATGGAGGGCACAAAATTGGCCAATGGACTATTTTTTAATCTGGTAGCATTAAAATTTTTTGCGACAGCTTTTGATTTCAAAGCATCTTCATTATGTGGCAGCGTGACAGCAAAAGAGGTAATGAATGGATATTCCATTCTGCGAAGATCTTGAAAATAATCTCCAATTAGATCTCTACATTGCCACTGTGCCCACTGTTTCGGAAAATTTCTAACCGAGAAACAACGCATGTGCATCTTTTTATCTTCATCATCTGCAAAAATGGTAATTTGATCACGATCTATTTTGAGCAAATTCTCAGGATCAACAATCTGGCGATTTATTGCCTGCAATGGATCATAATCTAACCTCTTTTTGTGAGTTAGAACATTAAAATTTAGAATCTCATCCAGAAAATTTATTAGGTCTTCTGGCATCATATCTGTTGAAGGAATGCCAGCCGTTCTTAAAGTTGTAGCAAACTTTTCGCGGAAAGATGTAATGTCGTTGATTACTTCTCTTAAGTTATTTTTCTCACCCTGATTAACTCCAGAAACAACATCCCCAATTTTCTTGATTATATCTCCAGATGCTCCTTTTTCTATGGACAAAGATACTGAAATTATCAAACGAAAATTCTTCAGCGTAAAGGCACTAGAATTGAAAATTGACTTGTGATTTGCCGACTTGAAATAAGCCACTCTCTTTTCAGCAAGCTTCTTGTAAATACCTCCTTGAATTTCTCTTGGAGCTTTCCATGCATCAAAAGTTTCTCCAATTTTAGGGGAAGCAAAATTAATAAATTGAATCGTACAACCTTCTGGGATAGCATCATTAAACATGCCCGAAAGTGTATCTATTACTTCATCAGTAGCACCAATTAGAGGAGAGGCTTCAAGTACAAATCCCACCGAGTTTTCATTAATAAAAACTCGATTGATTTCATCAAAAGAACGATATGGAAGTAAATCAGAGATTGTGTTATACTCTGGTTTTTGTGCGCTTTCTTTTTGTGCGAGATGTCCGCCACCGAATACCAGATTAATTATGTTTTGAATTTTCTCAAAATTAATCATCGTTGCATCACCCATTTTGATTCTTCATCAACAACATAGATGACGCTTTCTGAATGCTGATTTCCTTCAGAATCGATGTGTGGAGCAAACCATATCTTTCCAACTTTTTCTTCTGTACGGAGTCTAGCTTTAGGAGATGGGATAGCTTCTGCTGATGTAGATTTGTCCTCTGTTTTTTGAGTTTTTTCGTGAAATTTTTTTAGCTCACTAAGTTTTGGTGCTACAAGTTTGATCTCAATTTTCTGAGCAGAATTTGTGTAATCAAAATTCGAAATCTGGGCAGAACTGGTACTACTCACTTCAAGAGCAGGATCTGATTTTTCGATTGAAAGACAATTACCTTTCCCAGTCAAAAGATTTGGGCAATCCCAAGTACTTTTTGTATTGCCGCTACAGCCGCTTACTAAAATAATTAAGAATGTTACTAATAATTTTTTTGGCATCATGGGTTAAAATTCTTTTGAATGAATTGACTGTTATTTGTTGAGGTAGGAGCACGACGGCGTTTACCGTTCAATGCAAATCCTTCTACGAACACAACATTGACCTCAATACCACTTGGAATGCTAACTACTGGCTGATACTGTTCCGCACGCTTCATTAGATAATCTGCCACCATCGTACTAGAATTTGAAATTCCCTGCCCTACACCTTTTTTAGCTATATCACCAGCAGAATAGCCATTTTGCACTGTTACACCATTTGAAAAAGCTAATGGCGAAGCTACTGATGCAGATACACCACTACCCAGACCACTCACTAATCCGGATAGGAAAGATTTAGCTACAAAATCACCTTCTCTACTTATCACATCACCCCGGACTCCTGTTTTACCTTGGCCAGCTACATAACCTTTAACCGCTGTCTCAAAAATTAAATCTTCGGACTTGGAACAAGTCATGTTCACTAGCTTAACATACACTTTTTCGCTAGGTAAATCTCCCCATGATGCACCAGTGATAATACAATCTTTTAAATCTGCTTTTTGAACTTCTCCCTCAAATGCAGAGGAATAAGCAGGACCATTAACTCTTAAAAGGATAGGTCTAGGATCTGTTTGAGCAGTGGCTCCAACTGGAGCATCGACACCTGAAATTATTGTTGCTGAAGCATAAGCCCCAGCCGGTATATATTCAGAACCTTTGAGAAAATCACCTTGCCCATCCACAGTTTTTTCCAGATCAAAAGTTGTGGTTTGAATTGTTTTTGGAGCTACTGGCATGATAGCGTTCGGATTTTGACCAGAACCTTGAGCTCCGAATGGATCTTGTTTTCCGTTTGCTTGATTAGGCTGCTTAGAAGCATTAATTTGACTTTTTAGTACCTGAATCTCTTGTCCTTGGCTTTCAAGTAAACCAGACTGAGCGTTTATAGTATCTTCATAATCCTTCTCCATTTTATCGAGTCTGGATTCGATGTTATTTTTATCTTGGGAGTAATTTTTCTGAAATTCGCCGTAGTCATCCAACCTTTTTCCAGCAACATCAAGCCAACGATCTTCAGATTTTATGCCCTTGTTTGGGTCTTGTAGCAAGATTTTGTTTTTACTATCCTCAATAGTTTTAGAGAGGCTAGTAGAAGGTTTTTTTGGCCCAGAAGAAAGAAAGGCTATAATTATGCCAGATAGCCCTATTGCGGTGATAATTAGGAGTTTTTTCTGCTTAAATTTGGATGTTTTGTTTTCTAAAAGAATGTCTGTCATTAGCTCACCACGAAAATTTCAGTTGTTTCGTCAGGAAGCAGATTTTCTTTCTCGATTTTGATCGCCCTCACCCCATTTTTAAAAAACATCTTTTCTTCAAGTGGAATGATGCGACTGGTTGAATTTTTTAAGACGAAGATTTCTCCGATAAAGTTTTGACCTTTGTAAGTCGATACACGGCGCATTCCAATATCACCCAGATCGATGTAATGGCGTTCTTGTTTGATTGTGTAGCCATCTAATTTTCTTTTCAGTCTCATTGCTTTGAACAAAGCAATTATCTGAGTTTCGTAAGAATTTTTAGTAACTTTTGCAACTTCAGCATCACTACTGGCAACAACGGCATCATTTCGAATGATTATTTGCTCTGCTGGAATTGCTTTAGGATAAAGTAGAGCTTTGTAGGTGAAATTTTGTTCGGTGACAATGAAGAGGTTTAGTGGACGGTTCTCCATGAAAGATGTAACCCGAATATACATTTCTCCAAGCTTGTCATCACGAGTGACTACCAATTCACCTTCATTACTTTGTACTGTGCGAATACGATCTCCGTAGAGTTTAATACGGTTGATATCTGTTTTTGAGATTTCCGCAGTAAATTCCTCTCCATCTTCAACCATTTTTTCTTGTTTAGCAAAGGCTTGGGTCGATATAAGAAGACCCATTATCAAACATGAATTAGTTAGTAGTTTTTTCAATTGTACCTCCATCTTTAGCTTTTGGATCAACTTCGTGGAAATCTAATACTGAAGGTCTGACCCCTTCGAAAGCATAAGTAATAGAGTAAGTTTTTTCCTCATTTGCAGTTTCTTCTTTACCCAAATAGGTAGTAAGCTGTCCCACAACTAAAACAGAATTTGGATCTTCAGTTGGAATAATCGATTTTGGCCAGAAAGAAACTGTGATTTTGCGGTTTATTACATCACTGGAGCGAGCAGTCAGAGCAGTTTTAAGTGATCCATAAAATTTTGGATGGGTAATCTTCAGAATTGATCTAGCTGTATATTCAACATTAGAAGGTGTAGTGTTTAGCATCAAATTAACCACATCACGAGTAAGAGCCTCAATATAAGCTGGCGACATTTTACCATTAATAATCGAAGCTTCTTCATTCAAAGAATTAGGCACTAACACCACTTCTTTGTCACCAAAAACAACCGCTGTTGCTAAAAACAAGTTCGAAATTAATAATACACCAGAAACCGCCACAGCAACATTGCGCTGCTTTAGAATTTTTTGCGTTTCTAGTACAAGTTTTGATTTTTCCATGGCATTACTGAATTTTTGTGATGGATTTGTTTTCAGATTGAACAGCCATAAATGCTTTCTCTAAAAAATATTCTTTCATATTGAAGCCAGCAGCAACCAAAGTATAAGTAGGACTAGCTCCATGAGCGACAAAGAAATCGAAGGCGTTTTGGTGACCGCCTAGAACAGCCTCAGCAATAATACAATGCAGATCCACAGAAACACATTTTGAAACACTAGGTTTAAGATCATTAGCAAATGCAGATCCCGCAATGAAGAAAGTTAGAGATGCTAACAGAGCAAATTTTTTCATAAGGTTATCCGATATAATTTTTAATTGCTGACTCTGGAGTGGCCCTCAAGCCAAGAATTTCACGCGGATAGTTCCAGTATATGATGATCCGTAGAAAACCTTGTCCCCCGGATCCCTTAATTTTCTTCCACGACTTAAAGCAGATAATTGCCAAGATTGGCCCAAATATTCCCATACCCATCACCGTTCCAAAAAAAACTGGTATCATCGCAGACATAGCCTCATCAATTGACCAAAGAAGAAATCTTGGTGCGTCGTCTAAATGCTTCGGAATGTAGAATTTTTCTAAACTCATGATTGAGATAGATTAAATAATAGCACTAATACCACTAGTAACCATGCTTGGACCAATCCCAGCAACTACTCCTACTCCAAAAGCACCACCACAGGCCATGAGATTTCCTTTCACAGCACCTACTAACGACAGAAGAAACGAAATTACTGCAACCGTCTTTCCGCCATATCCCTGGGCAATCGCAACGGTTTTTTCGTAAAGGGTTTGTAATTCTTCACCACCAGTTCCAGCGATTGATGCTTCTGGAAAAAGAATAGTTAGTGAAAAAAAGATAAATAATCCGATAAAAACCGCTTCTTCCGCTCTAAATTTCATAATACCCCTAAGTATGTTAGTTATGTTGTTAGTTTATGTTAGTTTTATTGTTAGTTTTTGTTAGTAAAAGGGTTATAAAGATTAAAGTCAATAGGGGAGTTTTTAACCAAGAAATAATGTGTAATAGCTAGAACCATAAGCCACCAGACAACTAAGCAATGAGATATATAATCTATAAGAATTTCTGAAAACTATTTAATGAGGAAAAATATCACCAAGAACTATGCAAGAGACACAAAACATCATGAATCTTACTCTCTCTAGATAGCGAGTGTATGAATACCAATGTCATCCTTTTGGACACTTATAAAATCTGCTAATTTGTCGGAGATGTCTGCTAATTTGTCGGAGATAAGAATAAATCAGCTGGGATCAGCTCTATCAGAGCCATCGCAACAGCTAATTTGTCGGAATTGGCTGCTAATTTGTCGGTGTCGAATGCTAATTTGTCGGAATTGGCTGCTAATCTGTCGGATACCGCTGCTAATTTGTCGGCGTGGAATGCTAATTTGTCGGAATTGGCTGCTAATCTGTCGGAGGAAGTAATCAAATAACTAGCAATAGCAGATCTTGAGAGAGAGCTTAAACATCTAAAACCTTATAAACTTCCTAAAGTAAACCTTATAAACTATCTAAAACTTCTTAATATAACAAACATCATTCAAACAAACAACTCTAGTGAATGAATTAATGTTTTAAGGAAGGTAGGTTTAACGAATACCTACCCTCTTTTTCTTAACTACAATTGAGGAAAAGCTATATTCAAACTATCCAGACCATTAGATAAAAGTTCGTTTATCAAATCCTGCTTTTTTTTCCCAAGAATGAAGCTAGCATACTCAAGCTTACGATCATTTAGAGAAATTAATTGAGTTGTGATGCGAGTATAATCAACTTTGGCAGAAGTATTGGATTTAGGTAATTCGTTTACAATTTCTGAACTCTTAGAAGAAATTGGTGAAATTTCAGGATCTGAATTGATCGCATCAGATTGAGATCCATCAGAATGTTTTTGTGCAAAAGCAAATTTAGGTGCCGGTAATCTTGATTTTCTAGTCATGTTATTTTTTCTCCTTTTTAATTAATTCTTTAGAAAAACTTAAATAGTCATCCGCTCCTGTACTATCCGGTGCATAAGTAAAAATATCTTCCCCATTTCCTTGAGCTTCATTGAGAGAAATATTCCTGCGGATTGTAGAGCGAAAAACTTTATCACCAAACTGACTGCGCAAAATTTCTTCGCTTTCTTGTCCAAGAACTTCCCTAGGAAAATGGGTTGTAATAAGAAACCCGCAAACTTCTATGTTTGTTGAGAAAGAGTCGTTAATTTCTTCGATTGCACCTAAGAGAATCTCAACACCATCTAATGGAAATGCTCCATTAGAAACAGGAATAATAACGCCATCAGAGGCAACTAACACATTTATACCAAGCGGTCCTAGTGATGGAGGGCTATCAATTAGGACATAGTCATAATTTTCTTTAATTTCACTCAAGATTTGTTTTAAGAAAAACTGAGGACTAGAAAATTTTTGAGAATAAACCTCAAAATTTGTTAAGCGGCTAGAAGATGGAAGGACATCAAAAGAAATACCGGGTTTTTTGTAAGTTAATAAGATGTTTTGTATCTCAGGTAGATAAACAGTTGTTTCTCTTTTTTTAGATAAAAGATCTGCCCCCTTATTTCTGCGGGCTAAAATATCATCCATTCTTTTCTGAACTACGCGATAAATTGAAATCTCATCTTTTTCGCTACTTTCCTTATTTTTTTCATGGATTCCTGGAAATAAGGCTCTCGTTAAATTTGACTGATGATCAAAATCAACGGCTAAGACTTTTTTACCAAGCTTTGCCAATCCAGCTGCAAGATTTATAACGGTAGTTGTTTTTGCAACTCCGCCTTTTTGATTTGCACAAGAATATGTTTTTGCTGCCATAAATGTTGATTGATAGTTTTTAATAAATATTGTTTACTATAAATGTTTATTTCTTCCTATAAATTAAACTTCACAGAAAATAATAAAGCAATTTTTATTTACAACAAAAAATCTTTGCAAGAAGAAAGTTGTTTTAAAAGATTCTTTTATGTAAAAAAAGATTAACATAAAAGCAGGAAAGCATAAAGAAATAAAAAAAGTAAGACAGCAATATTTATTTAAGATAAACTTTATTGATGAAAATGAAAGAACAAATAAACACAAGAATCTTGAAAGATTCAAATCTTATTGTGCAGGGCAATCAACTGATTAATGCTCGGTACAAATTAAGTGTGCAAGAAAGCAGGTTGTTGTACGCAGCAATGTCTCTAATAAAGCCAGAAGACGAAGATTTTAAAAAATACAAAATTCACGTTTCTGATCTATCTAACTATTTAGGATTGGTTGGAGGCAATATATATAACTCATTACGTAAGGTAACGCATAGCCTAATATCAAAATCTATCGTAATAGAAGATAGCGAGGGTTGGAAAGAATTCCCATTACTTACATTTGCAGAGTATGAAAAATCTGATAATAGCATAACTCTTCAGTTTCATCCAGAGATGAGACCATTTCTGTTGCAGCAAAAACAAAGCTTTACCCAGGCAAAATTACAAAATTTGATAAAGTATGGAAGCTCCTATACATCAAGAATTTACCTATTTCTTAGACAGTGTCTGACTTTTAAAAGAAGAGATATCTTAGTGGAGGATTTAAAAAATAAGCTCGAACTGGATAACTACGAGTATAATGATCTCAAGAGAAGGGTTCTGTTGCCTGCAAAGCTGGAGATGCAAGAATATTCTGATATTAGATTTGAGTTAATTGAGCATAAACAAAATAAAAAAATTCATAAGCTTACATTTCTGATTTATCCTAACATTCCAAATAGTTCGGCGGAAGAGGCTATAGGAAGCATTCCTGCGGAAGTGATTAATCAACTGGATGAAATGGAAAAGAGTTTTGCTCAAATCTTATTCAGAAAATATGATGTTTCTAGAAATGTGGGTCTAGCCCTGGCCAAAGAGCATGTACAATCTGCTCCAGTGATTTTTAGTTATATTGATTATCAAATCACAAAAAGTAATGCTATCAAGAACGTTGGGGGATATGCAGTTAACGTAATCAAAACTAAAGAATATGAATCTTTCAAAGATCGTGGCAAAGAGGAGTTTGAAAACTTTGTTCAATATAAAAAAATAGTAAATTTTGATTCCTTATCAAAGGAAAGACAGCAAGAGGCTTTAGATGAGAATCAAAACAACTTTCAAGCAGTTTTGAACAAGATGTCATTATCAAACTGTCAGGAAGATCACCTATTGTTTGTGCTGGAAATTAAAGACCGGGACATAGAAAGAAGGGCGAAGGCCGCAAGAAAGAAGATCGAAGAAAATATAAGCAATCAACTTAAAGTAAGAAATGCTGAATTCTTACAGAATATGCACAATATCTTTTTAGAAAGCGTAGATAAAAAAGATTTTGATAATTTTTTAAGTCACTTGGAAATTTATTCATACTCAGAAACAGAGGTTGTATTTGCTGCTCCATCTAAATTTATTAGGGATTGGGTAATTAGAGATTTTTTAGATGATCTCAATGATGCAAAAAATCTCAAGAGCATGGTAAATAAAGCTTACCCTTTGATCAAAAAGGTAACGGTTGTTTATAGCTCAGAATCCTAATTTCTGCTTTTATGCAAAGAAAGCTTTTCACAAAAGCAGTAAAGAATAAAAACATTTATGTTTTTTTATGTTAGAAAACATAAATGTTTCCTCTTTGTTTGTATAGCTCTGTGTCGCCACAAACAATCTTAATCCAGAATTAAGATCTAGTAATTGGCTGTGAAGATCTGTTTCTATCAAGGTTCATTCGCTGCATCCATCTTTTATCATCCTCTGCGGTAGTTTTCTGATTTTCATCAAAAGCAGTGCGAGAATGTAAAAGTTTTTTGTCACTAATTAGTGCTGTATCGCCATGAGACAGAGCTATACTGTGTACGGGGGTATTATCTCTAATGCACCTCGATGTGTATGCTAGAGCAAATTTAGCCCCATCTGTTAAACCTTCACATCTGTTTGGAGCAAGATTTAACCTTATTTCAAAATTACCCATCTCATCTCTAGTCAAAATTGGAGACTTAAATTCTTTAGCATCTTTAAAAACTGATTTATCACCACTTTTAAAAAGGAAGTTTGGTTTCTTTAACTCCTCCACAATCTCTATCGGTAGAGATCTTATAATATCTTCCACGAAGCAGAATTGAGTCTTTGCGAACGGATTTCCTCTAAGACAAAGAAGTAAGAAAAAGTCAGGAGTGTGTGGTTCATGCACTATCTCATTATGGAAATCAAACGCCAATCTTGAGCCGGAGCCAGAAATAGATTGTGGTTCAAGGGGAATCAGCTGATTTATGACGCTACCATCTCTAACATTTTCTGTGATAAATGGTTTTGCTCCAACTAATCCAGATAAGCCAAGCATCCAAAATTCACTTACAAAATCTTTGTTTTCTGGTTTTTTAGAAGAGGTGGGGGTGGGAGGTAAGCCTTTGCCGCCAATAACGGGAGAGTTCTGTAAAACAACTAATGAAAGTCCTTTTCTTCCGAAATCTTCCAAAATTTCTCTAGTATCTCTTGGAATAATTCCACGAAGTATTTCTGATGTTTGCTCCTGAACTAATGCGTAGTCTTTGTATGGATCTTCTGATCTGCCCTCAGCAAAATTTATAAATTTTTGCTTATCTACATCACTAATTCTAGTTGTTACAATAGATCCAAAGTCTCTGCGATTCTGATTCCAAAGAGCGGTGATTATTCTCGCAGGATCGTTTAATGTTTTTGTTTTGGCGGCTAATCTTGAAACAAAAGGACGCATATTTGTTAGTTTTCTTAGAATTAAAAAAGATTAATCTACACCCTAACATTATTAATAATTATTTTCCTGCTTGTTTTTCGCTAGGGTTACCTGCTTTTTTCGCTTCTACTTTTTTAGGGGAGGTTGAGGGTTCTTTACCAAATATTTTGCGACTTAGAAAATCAATTCCTTCATCGCATTGTTGAGCGATGTATTTAGTTGTATCTGGAGATAAAAGAACTGCGGTGGCACCAATAGATAAGCCTCTGAAATGCCATCCTTTAAAAAGATCTGACATTTTCATATCTTTTGCTACCGCTGCCCAGGTTTCTGCCCAACTATTGCCAATCGAATGTTCCATGGCTTTTAGGCCTAAGTTGTTAAATGGTGTTGAAGCGCCTCCAGCGACTACCCCGTTTAAAAATTTGTCACCTAAACTATTATCCGAGTCGCGATTAATTGCCCACCACCCCAAGCCATTTCTGGCATAAAAAGGAAAAAATACTTTTGATGATGTTGCTGCTAAATCTTTGACACCAATCTTAATTCCTAAAGCTCTAAAAGTTTTGAATAAAGAGTGAGTTTCTAATGGCACTCCTAAAGCAGTTTCTACTCCTGTAGTGGCAAATGTGACTGCGTATTGAGGAATATTGCTATCTTCGGTCAGAATTTTTCTTACTTGTAGAGAAGGGTAGGTGGCTATGCCCTGGTAAGCAAATCTGGAAGCTAAGCCACTGGTAAGGGGCGGCATTTTCTCAGTGTTATTTTTCTTAGATAGTAATGCTATTGCGCCAAGATTTGTTAATACCTGTCTCTGTAATCCATTGCCAACCGTTTGTAAGCCAAGAGATAGCTGGGTAAATTTATCCGATATATTTTGTGCTTCTGCCGGAGTAACCGGCCTAACTTCTTGCTCTCCATCTTTCTTGATTTTCGGATCTTTAGACATCTCGTATTCTTACTGGGAATTGAATTATATTATTTGCAGATTTTCTGTTAATTGATGGCAGAGGTTTAGTCTTTTTTACTTTTTTGGTGTAAGGAATTATTATTGTCGTACTGGATCCTTGATGAATTTTATTATCATAAAAAATTTCTCCATGATGTAGATCGATCAATTCTTCGATAGTATCAATTCCAATATCAATTCCATTTACAGCATTTTCCTCTTTCTTGCCGTATTTTTCCATATCTTTTATGTGCTCCTTAAACCCAATTCCAACTCCATTATCCTGAATCTTTATAGCCAGATTTCTCTCTTTGTTTCTGATGGCAATTCTTACTGAAATTTTAATTTTGTCACCTTCTGCGAGTAGTTTGACGGTCTTGTTAAGAATGCCGGAAAGAATTTGAATTAATCTAATTTGATCAACAAAAACCTTCTTGGGTAATTTTTTATCACAGCTAACATCCAATTTGATTTTCCTGATTTTAATTTCTTTCTCTTGAGACAATACTACTCGGTCTACGATGTGATAAATATCAACGTACTCTTTATTGAGTTCGTCGGTAGCAAAATTCGTAATATTGATAATTTCTTGCTCAATACTTTTTGCCAAAAATAAATTGATTTTACTCTCGCTAGTAACATGAGTTTCTAGGTTATATTTCATCATGTTTATAACTTTGAGTACCTTACCGGTATTTTTGAAAATTTCCTTTCTGATCTGTTTAATAATTTCAATTTGCGCTAAGTCTGATCTTTTTATTACCTCGATTGCCTCTTCCAGCTGATCTTTTGTTGTTGTTATTTTTTGGTTAGATTTTTCTAGCTTAATTCTTTGATACTTAATTCTGAGTAGAGCTCTGGTTAATTCATAAATTTCTGGAGAGTTAATTTTTCTGGGAAATTTATCATCGAATGAGTCGTTCGATCCTATTTTTTTTGCAATCTCCGACAGATCTCTCACTGGTTTAATGGTGCGTTTGTAGAACAGAAACAGCATTATCAGAAAAATAGAGCCAATTAAAATATTGGGGTAAATTGTTTTGAGTAGCAGCCTTATTAATCGAGACTGATAAATCTTGTGATCATATCCAGCAAGAATTGTGAATGGGTAGTTAGGGAGTTTTTTGTAGTAAGAGTATCTAGTATTTCGTTCCGAAAGATCTTGATTGATATACCCATTTTGATTTTTGGCGTAGTCAATGTCGTTCAATTTATAAGCGAAGAAATTAGCATCCAAAACAAATTCCTCTGGATTTGATTGGAAAGCAATATGCTTGTTGCGAGAACTAAGAATTGCTAAGTTTCCAGTGTCTGTAGGAAGATTTTTAATTAGAAGGTCTTGGATTAAATTTACATCGATGGAAGAGACAATTGATCCCATATATTTTCCATTTTCATCAGTTACTCCAAAACTGGTTAAGATCAAATTATAATCATTCTGAAAATGAGGCAGGTCTTCAGATATTATCAATTTCCAGCTGTTTTTTCTGGAGTTAAATACTTCGTAGGTATCAGCTATTTTCTGTGGGTAGCTCAATATCCCAACCTTGTTCTTGATGACGACGTTATCGTTCTTATCGACCCAGAATAAGTCTTTTTGGTTCAGAAATTGATCAAAATTCGATTTGGAATCTAGCTTGTTATGACTGGTAATAATCTGGTTAATTTTCGCCAGATTATTGTTGGTTTTCATTATCTTGTCAGCAAGAGAGCGTATCTGCCAAGCGTGTTCATTAATTGCTTCTGTGATTATGTTTTCTGCTTTAAGCGCTTCTTTTTCCAAAGATTGATGATTTGAGGACAAATTATTTCTGTAGGTAGAAATACCTGAAGTTACAGACATGACAAAGACCCCAAGATTAATGATAATAAAAATTACCAAGTAATCGGTCGAAGCGTTAATTTTTGTTTTGAGAAAATTTCTGAACAACATTTGGGGTGATTCTGAATACAAAAAATAGTCCAGAATCTTAACACTATTACATCCAACCCGCCAACTATTTATGAAGTTTTGCTATTATCTTGTTTTTACTGTCTCATTTTTGATCAGTGTTGCTGCTTATTCCAAAGAAAGTGAACTAAAAATGATCAAAATTGGTACTGGCAATAAGGATGCCCTTGCGTACCCAATATTATCGAGCATCTGTGATACTTTTAATAAAAATAACACCTACAGCAATGTGAGATGCCAAGCCATTGCAACAGGTGGATCGGAAGATAATCTTGACGGAATAATTAGTAAAAAATACGACGCCGGAGTTATCAAGTCCGATATGGAATATAACGCTTATAATGGTATCGGAGTTTTTGCTGGCAAGCCATATAGAGATTTGCGCACCATATTCGGTTTGCACAATGAGTATCTAACGATCTTGGTAAAAAATGGTTCTAAGATCAGCGGTTTGGAGGATTTTAAAGGCAGAAGAATATATGTTGGGAACAAAGGTTCTGGAAGTAGAATTATGGTTGATAAACTATTTGCCGTTAATGGATGGAAGAATGCTGATTTTAAAGCAGTACACGAAGAATCATCTGATAAAATTCATGATCTTTTTTGTAATGATGAAATTGATGCCGCAATTTATTTAATTGGTCATCCAAATAGCATTTTTGTTAGAACTCTAAAGGAGTGTAATGTTAAGTTGATTGGTTTTTCTAGGCGTGAGATTGAAAAATATGTGGATACATTCCGCCATATTTCTCCGGCGGTTATCAAGAGAGGAACTTACGCAAATCAAAAACAAGATATTAATACCTTTGCTTCACAGCTGTTGTTAGCTACATCTGCAAATCTTGATGAAGAAACAGTTTATAATTTTGTCAAAATTATTTCTGAGCATTATAAGGATTTACAAGAGAAAAACCCAACATTGAAAGACACATCTCTTTTTGGTTCTGACGTAGATATAATACCGCTGCATAAAGGGGCGGTTAGATTTTATAAAAACTCTAATTAGCGAGTTTTATCTTTATCGTCAGTTAAGGCTTTTGTGACTCCAACTTTCTCTAATACTTCGCTTAAGAATCTAATGTTGTTGGCTGCGTAAGTGTTAATTCTGTCAACCTGTGGTAAATCCAGTTCAACAAGACTCTTGATGTGTCTTGCAGTATAGTCTGAAGCTCTTCTTCTTATTTCTGGATTTGTTATATCTTCACTGTTTGTTGTAAGTCCATCTTGTCCAAACAAGATTTGACCCACTTCTGCCGGTATATCTATTCCTGCTGCTTTGCTAAATGAAAAAAGATATTTTGGATTCCCAATTGGTAAAACACTTGGCATTACAGGTAGATTAATGCCTCTCCTTTGACATCCATTTAAAAACTCTAAAAAATGACGATTATCGAAAAAGTGTTGGGTTACAACCATGTCGGCACCGGCATCAACTTTCCTTTTTAATTCATCTAATCCGCGTTCGGCATTCACATCAAAAGGATGTTTTTCTGGATATCCGGCAACAATAATTTTCATGTCTGGTGATAGATCTTTTATTCTGCGCATCAAATGAGGCATGTCTTCATAACCTTCTGGATGGCGAGTATAGCTCATATCCTGTTTCACTGTCATGGGGTTTCCGCGTATTACCAAGATCGATTTGATTCCACTTTCATGAAAGAACCTGATTTTTTCATCAGCTTCATCTTTTGTATGACCAATTAAAACTAAATGAGGGATAATGGAAGACGGGGTGACATTGTGGTTAAGTAAAGAAGTCACGGCGGCACTATTATTTTGTGGTCTATGAGCTATATCGCTTATAGAAACTGATTTTGGATGAATTGAATGGATAAAGTCAGGATATTCAGTATCAAAACTTCTAAAATGATCCTCATTTCTTGGGCAAAAAAATAGTATATTCAACTCGGGTTTTCTTGATGTTCCAGAAAATGACCTTGTTGAAAATGACAAACTCTGAGTTTGAGGAAAAGACTCCAATAACCTTGATCCCAAGATTGATCCTGCAACATTACCTCTCTGTATTATACTTTTCATAATTTATTGGATGTTTTAAGGCCCTGATGCAAAGGAGCTAGCTTCGGATCGTCCTGTTGGGAGAAATCAATAACAACCAAAACTGGCTGTTATTGGATTAGCTCCTCTTTGTTTTCAAAAATAATTTTAACAAAATTCTGAACAATTTTTGGATCTAACTTTGCAGAAGTAGTTAATATGGTTTTTGTAGCGAAGGTGTAAGTGGCTTCCGGATTATTTTTGTAAATCTTTTCTGGAATATATGTTTTGTGGAAATTTGGTGGCGATAATGATGAGAAAAGATCGACCTCTTCTTTTGATAAGCTAACTAACTTGGTATCGCAGCTATCCAGCATTAGTTTGAAACTTTCGTTGGGGTGTCCAACTATGTAAACAGCAGCATCAGCTTTATCAGAGGTGCATAATACTTTATTAATATCTGAGCCAGATTCTTCATATACTTCTGCGAAATCACTCAATTTCCAACCAAGCTTCTCAATCATCTGTGAAAATAAAATTCTGCTACCGGATCCTTGATTTCCAATATTTACTTTTTTGCCACGCAAGTCAGAGAAATTGTGAATGTTTGCGTCTTTCTTTGCGATAATAGTAAGATATTCGTGATGTAGATTGAATAAAGTTCGTAGGTTTTGGTGAGGTTTGTTAAGAAATTTTTCAGAACCTACATAGGCGTCATGTTGGAGATTGGCTTGAGCAATCCCCATGTCAAATTCACCGCTTTCAACGGCATCTAGATTATATTCGGCTCCTTTGCTTAACTTAGCTTCGCATACAACATTCTTATCTTGATTGTGCTTATTGAATATTTCGCACAATGCAGTTGCTACTGGGTAGTACATAGCACTTTTGCTACCAGATCCAATGGTGAATGTAGTTTTATTCCTATTTTTTTTGTTTTTGTAAACACTACAAGAAGTTGCAAATGCAACAACGAGAAGCGTTGAAATTAGAAAAGTAACTTTCATTTTATTGATTAATTTATAACTGCGTCCAGCAAGGCGTCATGTTATAAATTTCAACGTAAAAGTCAAAAGCAATGGGTCTAAATTGAAGAAATCAAGCTAGTTTGTAGCCATTTTTAAGCGCATATTTTATCACTGCTTCAGTTTGAGACAATATTAATTCATCTGGATCGTCTTTGTTTAGTCTCGGGTATGTGAAATCAACCAATTTGTCCATCTCGTGCTTTGTTAGAGAAATTTTATCTTTTTTGCAGAGGTCGCTAATTATTTTTACTATTTTGCAGTGTAAATCTACGTCATAGGTAGTACTGTCATCATTAAAATCTGAATTAACAAAATACATCAGAGGTTTGCCCAAGGCTTTGGCGATAGCTTCTATCTTTTCTATTCTACTGCTCTTCCCCGAAAGGATATTGTTGACCGTATGAAGATCTATCTTTGCTCTCGATGCTAGGCTTGGTGCTGTAAGAGATTGAGTGTCCATCTCTTGTCTAATTCTTAGGGCTGCAATGGTTGTTTTTCTTGTCATAAATAGTAATTATTACTAGTAAATTAAGGCCTAAGGTATTAACCAATTTGGTATTTTGCAATACTATTAAAGGAGTGGTGAAGTTTATGTTGTGTTTTAAAAATAGTAATTTTTACTATTTAGTAGTAAAAATTACTATTTTTAAAACAATCAGGAAAGATATGTCAGTTTCACATGCCTCTGTAACTCATCCTCTTCTACTCATATCTGGGAAAAATAGCAGAAATTTTGGTTTTTTTGATTTATGTAAAAAGTTGTTCAAAACCCAGAATTTATCTCATACAGAAAAAACGAATTTTTTTAGATCATCCAATTTTGTTGATATAACGAAAGAATTTCCATCCCCAGAGAATCAACCTTTCCCACTGAAGGATAGTAATGATATTGTCTCCCAGCGTGAATTTATGGGAGCTATTATTCACGAATTAAAAACGCCTCTGAATGCAATAGTGGGGTTTTCGCAGATTCTACGAGATGAAGTTCGTAAGCCTAATTTTATAGAAGAGTGTGATGATTGTACCCAAGAAATTATCAAGGCTGCTAATGAGATGGATAATTTAATTCATGATCTCCTCGATGTGGGTAGCCAAATCTCAGGGAACTTTTCAGTAGATCTTAGTAAATTTATTGATGTCAGAAATATTGTGGAGAGATCAATGAAATTGAATTATGGCTACGCGACGCGTAGCAATATCACTATCCAGAGTGACATTGCTGAAAATGTATCAGAAATAAAATTGGATGAGAAAAGAATGAAACAAATTTTAACCAATTTGATTTCCAACGCTGCAAAATATAGTCCTCCAAGGACTAAGATCAAAATTGTGGCAAGAAAATTCTCAGAAAATAAAAAGGATTTTCTTCAAATTATCATAGTTGATCAAGGTTTTGGAATGACAAAAGAACAAATCAAAACCGCATTTCAAAAATATAAAACTATTCAAAATCCTAACTCTGAAAAAGTTGATTCATTTGGTATGGGATTGCCAATAGTTAAACAATTAGTCGAGTTGCAAAGCGGTACAATAGAGATGAGTTCAGAAGTCGGGAAAGGAACTGAAATAAAATTAAAATTTCCTTACTTGATGTAAACCAAACCACCATCACACAAGCCTACTTAGGCGCGTTGTGCTGCTTCTGGATGTCGGTAACGACATCCAGAAGTTTCTACTAAAAATTTTTTTTATGATGAAAAAGAGAAATAAAAATTCTGTTGAGACAACATCGGTTGTTCCTGGTCAATATCTTGGAATGGAGACAAAAAATTTTCTAGCAGAGAGTGATGTTGCAATGATTCCTTTATTGCCAAAAAATGATGCACATTTTCAAGAATTTAAAAAAATTATCACTAATGAAAAAGTTGTTTTTACCTCATCTCTCATTGCAGATAGCTTTGATATGACATTGCTTAACCATTACTGTGATAATTTTGAACTGAAGTTAAAAATGAAGTTAGAAGATGATCCTGATATTAATCTGCCTGATGATATTATGGCAGAATACATGGAGGTAAAAACTTCTGTTCAATTGGCACTCAATAGATTTTTTTCCTTCGAAGTTAATGCTTCAAAACTTCGCGAAGTTTATGAATCGGTTGTTGCTGAAATTGAGAAAACTGGTCTTGGTTATTATAAATTTGAAGATGTATCAAAAAAATTGTTGGGCGGAGGTGCTTTAATTCCAATTCCTGAAAGTGGTGATAGGGTTAAAAAAGTTGATTTTGTTATACACATAATTGATCAAAATACTGGGGTGGGTAGTATATGTTGCGATCGATTGATTCAGAAAGCTTTTGATGAATATGGTGTTGAAGAGATGTGGTGTAAATCAATGAAAAAGGATTTAGAAGTAGCTAGTTTTATGTCTGAACATGGCATGATTATCAGGGGTAATAAAAAAATGGGCGGACAACTTTATTTCATGGATAAAAAAATGAGGGAGGCTATCAAAAACCGCGAGTAGAAAATCCGAAAAATAGTACTTTTGGACAACCCTCTTTCAAATTAATTTGTTTTTAGTAGTTTTAGTAAAAATCTCACCACAGATGTGTGTAATTTTATTAAAGCTTTAACAGGAAATCTGAGTTGAAAGGGGAGAAAATTAAGTTATTTCGAGAACAATTGGGGAGTAGTCAGACTGATTTTGCTAAGAAAATTGGTATGAATAGGTCATTCCTGTCTCAAATTGAGTCCGGAGAAGCTAAAATTCCCAAGAAGTACATCGGTAAGATATGTGAGGTTTTTGATGTCACAGAAGCTCAGATTTTTGATTATGAAGAAAATCATTCGATCAATAAGGAGTATCTGATCTATGCGATTGAGATTATCGATGAGATATATGACTCCTCTGAATTATCAAAATCAGAAAGAGCAGAATTACTAGAGCGTGTTTATGAAATGGTGCGTGAGTTTTTTGCAAAGAAGCTCAGCCCGGAAGAAATGGAAATAGAATTTCGTAAGCTTAAAAAAGAAAGTGAGAAACAAGAAAAAGTTAAGCAGGGATTCTTTAAAATTATTGAAAATAAACTAACCAATAAACTTAAGAACTAACCATACTTTGTATATGGATTATAAAACTAAAAAAATTCTAGAAGCAAATGTTCGTCAATTAAAAGCGGATTGGCTCGCGACTGGTAAAAAAAGATCAGATGAGAAATTCTTTGGATTGTTCACTAAAAAAGGAATGTCGATTGTTTTGTGGGTAATTTTAGTTTTAGTTATTCTGGCTGATGTTGGAATTTTTTACCAGCTGCATAAAATAAAACAAATTTCTGGTTCTTAAATTTATGACAAAAAAACATGTTTTAATCGTTGAGGATGACTCAACGCAAACTAAAGTTTTTGAGCAAATTGTAAGTAAGGTCAATTTTAAATCTCATCTAGTTTCAAACGGAAAAGATGCGGTAGAATATTTAAGAAATAATAAGGATGTAGGATTGGTTTTGCTTGATTTAGCATTGCCAGATATTTCCGGTATTCAAGTATTGGAAGAATTAAAAAGGATGGGTAGCAAAGTTCCCGTAGCAATATTAAGTGCGAGTGAGGAATCTAGTATTGCGGTTAGAGCCGGTCAGCTAGGTGCTGTTGATTTTTTTATCAAAGGTAAAAGTGATCTGATGAGAATTTTTGAGTTTATAGATGATGTGATGAAACAGAGTTAGTTTTTTACATTTGAACTATTGATTTTGAGAGGCTTCCAAGATTGTTTTACGGTCATGTCCATATTTTCGGGTTACTATATTCTTGAAATAGTTAATTCCCTCCTGTGTGTACATATACATAAAATTTCCAGCAAAATCTTGATCAGAGTCTTTTGGTGATAAAATACCTTTATCAATTGCTTGCTGAAAGGCTTCTTTTGGATTTATGAAAGTTGGCTTCATCTCTTTTGAATTTGGGTTAATCGGCGTAATAAGTAATCAATTTTCTTCAATAAAGTCAAGTCTTTCACCCCTCTGGCCCGCTCCATTCGCTTCAAAATTTTCCCTACGTAAAAATTTCTTTGCTCCCGTGTTGTCGGGGCTAAAGCTTTTGAAAAAAGTGCTAAGCACTTTTGTTCTAAAAGTGAAAAACCTGACTTTATAAATTGATCTGTTTGAGCGAAGTTTTTCTAAGAAAGAAAAACTATTCATTATTGATTGGTGCTGGCTTGCGCCAGCTATAATCATTCTTAAAGAAGGTCGGAAATCGTGCCGATTTAAGTCTAAGAGGAATTTTCCAGAATGGAAAATCAGATGTTTGTTTGGGCGTCAGCCGTTTCTTCAGAGTCAAGGTAGTAAAATCCTGCGGCCGCACCATTTCTCTATTCCAAGCAAATCTAGTCCACAAATTTTAATTTTTTTATTTTTGATCGAAGAAAATTTCTGGCCAAGATTTTCTAAGAATAGCGAAACCGAGCCTCGTATTTTCTCCACCTTGACTCTGAAAAACGTCCATCCGCTCCCTAACGCTTCACTTCGTTACGCTTTCGTTCGCTCCTCCTGACGCTCGCCGCTGGGCAGGGTTTAAGGCAAGGCGCTTTCAGCGCTTCGCTTTAAACCCTTACCCAAAAATAATGGAGAGTAAAATGACTAATAAAATCAAAATCAGTTTTAAAGAATATCTATCGGAAGTTTATGAAAAGCCGAGTAAGTTGCATGAAGCTTATAATTTGTTTCATAAGTATAGTCTTCATAACTCGATTTTAGCTGAAAATCAATTAACGAAACCTGAGCCAATCAACACTTATCACGGTTGGCAAAAATTAGGTCGACAAGTTATCAAAGGAAGCAAGGCAATTAGTTTATTGATGCCAATTACATGCACGACGGAAGATAAAAAAGGCGAAGAAAAAACATTTACCAAATTCATTGAAAGGTCTTATTGGTTTGGTTTATCTCAGACTGAAGGTAAGGAATTTACTCCAGAAAAGTTGCCGGATTTTGAAATTGCAAAAGCTCTAAAAATTCTTGGAATCACCCAAGAAGAATTCCGTAGTACAAATGGAAATTATCAAGGTTATGCCTTTCCGGATCTAAATATTATTGCTGTTAATTCTTTGGCTTATGCACCTTATAAAACAGCTATTCATGAGATTGCTCATTGTTTGCTTCACAAAGATTGCACTAAGATTGTTGATGGCTCTGATTTGGAAAAATCAGTGAAAGAATTTGAGGCTGAAACAGTTGCTTATCTGGTTTGTTGTTCACTTGGTAAATTTGAGCACTTGGACTATTCTAGGGGCTACATTGCCAACTGGATTAAAAGAGAAGATGTTGAGGAAAAAAATTTCAAACGCGCGTTTGATGCTGCTAATAAAATTTTGAAAGCAGGACTCGTTGAAGGGGAGGGTAGATAATGTTTTTAGCAGTTGATCAATATAATCAAAAACATCTCTTAAAAACCAAATTTCCGAGAAAGGAACTTTTGGAAATTTTTGGCACCAGAAGCGCTCAAAAAATTTTCTGTGATGATAAAAGCGGCAAATCGTTTCATGTGGGTTATTGTGTGAAAGGGCTTTGGCTTACTCTTTACAAAGTAAACGAATTTAGAAAGCCAATCTAGAAAAGTGCCGGGAGTCACCACCACGCAAACCCAGCGTGTTGGGACATATTCCCTCGTGAGAGGTTTTGTATTCTGCCCAACTCCCGACAGTGCATTAATTAATACTTCTGAATTTTTCTTTCAAGATCTTCACTTTTTTGCGCCAGAAATGCGGTGTCAATTTAACTTCGTTAATTTTTCAGTCGAAAATTGACCTGTTCTAATCGGTGTTTTTCCAAAAAGGAAAAACTGGTCTGTGGGTTGGGGCGTCAGCCATTTATTCGGAGTCAAGGTAGATAAAACCTGCGGCCGCACCATTGATTTCTTGCAGCCAACTCTAAGCCACAAATTTTAAATTATTTAATTTTTAGTCGAAGAAAATTTCTGGCTAAGATTTGCCAGCAAAAAATCAACCGTGCCTCGGTTTTCTTCCACCTTTCCCTCCGGATAACTTTTTTCTCTTCCGCTGCGCTCCAAAGAAAAAACTGATCCTGCGGTGACTCCGAAAAATGTCCATCCGCTCCTCAAAGCTTCACTTCGTTACGCTTTTTTACGCTCCTCCTGACGCTCGCCGCTTGGCAGCCGGTTATAAGCAACAGCGCTTAAGCGCTTTTGTTTATTAACCGTTAATAATTAAAGGAGTTTTAAAAAATGAGTACCTTCGCTTTAGTAAATTTATTAAAAG